>BNJU01005541.1_pt1 | contig 73230 bp, 98 predicted proteins | sample 8539281 | NCBI WGS metagenome assembly BNJU01 (sample SAMD00202456, study PRJDB9452) | human saliva metagenome | isolation source: human saliva | place: Japan
GCAAATCTAGATTTTTGACCGGCTCCAAGAACATGGGTTCTATCAAACATTGGTTTTGTCTTGACTTGAAGAAGTCTCTCTGAAATGAGCGTGCGAAAATGAGTCTTTTGGTATCTTTCACCCTCGACTTGATACTCCACCACAGGCAGAGAAATAAGCAGTTGATTTTTGTAATCAAAAGCAACTACTTCTCCCAGAACTTTTGCGGTTGATTCTGTTTTCACTTTTATTTCACGACGATACAAAGTGTAAAGATAGAGCAGCATGATCAGGAAAACAAAGGTCAGAATGCCCAAACTAAGCCAGAATATTGTTACTGTCAGTGATTTTTACCCTTTCCACATAAACTAGTTGGTTTCAAATCCTTGAAAAGATTTTTACTCTCCCCTTTCTAATCGATTCTGTTGCTGCGCTTTTCTGCAAAATCTTTTTGCTTTGTTTATATCTAGTGAATTTAGAATCTGATGGGGCATTAGATTCGATCTCTTCCTTCAATTCTTGTAAAGTTTGAACATCTTTCGGAGTTAAATTAGAGACTGTGCTAGATTCTTTTTCTGTCGAATTTTCTGGAACAGACTGGATCTCTCGATAGGTTTTGATCACTTCAGTTCCTGCGTCTGTTGTCGGAAGAGGACGATAGAACATGAAGAATCCAACAATTACAATGATGAAAGATAGGATCGATATCCCATTTCTTTTTTGAATTTCTTCCTGAGGAATTTCTACTCCTTTTGTTGATAAATTCTTCCATTCTGGATGTTCCTTCTCAGCTGCTTTTTTCTCATAAAAAGACAGGTGCACCAATGACTGATGACAGTGTGAGTTCCAAGACAGGCGTCATAAAGGGCACTTCAATGATGGCTACTAATATACCTGAATATAAAAATACACTATGCAATTATACCTAGGACGATAATAATTGTAAATCTAATGATCATTTCTTCATTTTGCAAATAATGTTCTTTTGTCATCTTATTCTCCATAAAAATAGTTTTTCCTTCATCCATAAAAACAATTACTACTATCATACCGGATTTTACTTTGAGATTCAAGTTAACCACCAACTAGTGAAAATAGTATAAAAAAGAAGCGTTAGAAACGCTTCCGTCCTATTATTTATCTTGCCAAGTTTCTTGGTTTTCCTTGAAACGGTGCAACAACTCTAAACCTTCAGAAGTGATGTAACCTTGTTCTTCTGCCAAATGAATCAATTCTGTATAGTTAGACAAGGTTTCAAGTTGAACGCCAGCTTCCGCAAATTTCTTATCGGCTTTCTCCAATTGGTAGGTGAAGATAGCTACGACACCAAGAACGTCCGCCCCTTCACGCTTGGCAGCTGCGACAGCATCCAAGACAGATCCACCAGTAGAAATCAAATCTTTCCACTACGACCATCTTTTTGACCTTGTGGTACACTGACCTTCAATTTGATTACCAGCACCGTGGTCTTTTGGTTTGCTACGGATGTAGGCAAATGGCAAATTCATCTTGTCCAATAATGGCAAAATCCGTGAGGAATCCCTAGCAGTTGCTGTCCCTGCAATCACTTCTACTTCAGGAAAGCTTCCTTGATTTTATCTACAAATCCATTTTCGATCAAGGTGCGAGTTTCTGGATAAGCGAGTGTTACACGGTTATCTGTATAGAATTGGGAGTTTGATCCCAGATGCCCAAGTGAAAAGGTTCTTCTGGTTTCAAATAAACCGCTTCGATTTTTCAAAAGATGGCTAGCAATATCTTTAGCTAATGACATGACGACTCCTTTTTACGATTTTAATCATGCACTGAATTAAATCAATTGATTTAAGCAACAACATTACAGGTTAGTGAATCGTTAGGAAGAGATCCTATGAGACTTTCACACGTAGCTGAAAGAAAACGATCACTTTTGAGTAGTCGATAGTGGGAAAGTTCCGCACGATTTTTGACGACACGATGAAAAACGATATGTTTCTCTAAGTCGAGTGAATAGTTTAGGAAAGACCCTATCGGACTTTTCCGTAGAACGTCTTAAGCTGCAGCTTCAGACGTTCTAACTATTCCACTGTCTCTTAATTTCATGGTAAGCGTCCCATGGGTTTTCTGCTTGGATGATTGGACGTCCAACGACAATATAGTCAGATCAATTTTATGAGCTTCTTGTGGCGTCATGACCCGTTTTTGGTCACGATTTCAGCTCCTGCTAGTCGAATCCCTGGTGTGACACAGACAAAGTCTGATGAAGTGGCATCCTTGATCAAGAGCTACTTCATGGGCTGAACAGACAACGCCATCCAAGCCTGCTTCTTGGGCCTTGCTGAGCATAATTAACTACAGATTCTTGGACTGTTGTTTTGGATGTTTTGGCAATCACGCATGTCTTCTTCACTGGTGAGAAGTCAACTGGAGTCACGGCTACCAACTTTAGCTCCCTTCACCAAGAGCTGCCTTGGCTTCACGCATCATCTCTACCACCGGCTGCGTGGACCGTCACCATATCTACTCGAAAGGTCCCCTAGTACGGACATGGCTGATTTGACTGTATTTGGGATATCATGCAATTTTTAAATCAAGGAAAAATACTGTGTCCAAGCCTTTGAGGTAATGTACAATTTCAGGACCAACTGCATAGAAAAATTCCATTCCGATTTTTACAAATAATTTTTCGTCTTCTGGAAAAATGCTCTAAAAAGTGTTTGACATCCTCGAAAGCTGGAAGTCAAGGGCGATAATAGGACGTTCTTCACGCATGGATTACTCCTTTTTGATTGATCATTTTATCTACAAAAACCTTGCCCTGAGGCAAGGTTACACGAAAATGAGTAGGAACAACTACCATGATTCACCGTCTAGACCTTAGGAGCTCTCTGGACTGCTTTTAAAGGTTTTTTATTTATTGTGAGTACGATATTTGGGAAAAAGTCAAGGATTTACAGTAGATTTTTCCCGTACATGTTTTCGGAAGTTCTCAAGGGTGTCAATACTATAGCGATCCATGACCTGTGGCAGATCTTCGATGATGGTTGGACATGCATAAGGATCGGTAAATTAGCGGTTCCCAACTCCAATCGCAGAAGCTCCCTGCAATCATCATTTCAATGGCTGCTTCAGCTGAATCGACACCTCCATTCCGATAATCGGAAGTTTAGTGGATTGGGCCACCTGACGGATGAGTTTCAAAGCTAACTGGGAAAACAGCTGGTCCCTGACATGCCTCCCGGTTCCATTGGCAATGATGGGCTTACCAGTCTTGAGGTCAGCGCATGCCGACCAAGGTATTGATCATGGTTAAGCCGTCGCCCCCTGCATCCTCTGCTGCTTTTTGCGACCTGCGTGATGTCTGCCACACTAGGCGTTAACCCGAGCATAGACAGGGACGGAGGACGCTTCACTGCTGCTTTGACAGCCGCATAGGCTAACTCAGGAACCCTGCCCGATTAAGAGCCGTTGTTCCCATGGTCTACGTTTGGACAAGAGATATTGAGCTCAATGCGCTGACATTTGGTGCTTGCGAGATCTTGCTGATACCGTCGCATACTCTTCGTTGGAGAAGCCAGCTACGTGGCAATAATCGGTAGATCTGGATAATGTTGAGCCAACCAAGGGAGTTTTCTCGCTAGGACCACGTCTACCCTGGATTTTTGGAGCCAATGGCATTGAGCATGCCTGCAGGGCGTCTCAGCGACACGTGGCGTTGGATTTGCCAAAGCGAGCCTCAGCAGTTGTTGCCTTGATCATGATGGATCCAAGCAGGTCTAAGTCATAGTATTTGGCATATTCTGGCCGAAACCAAAACAACCAGATGCCGGGAATAATGGGGTTTTTCAAGTCTAAACCAGGTAAGGATACGGCTAGTCGATTTGCTGTCATAAGGTCCTCCTACATCACAATCGTACCGGTTTTCAAAGACCGGTCCGTCTTCACACACGCGCTTATTGGCGCAGCTTTCATTTTCCAGATGCACTACACAGGCATAGCAAGCACCCATCCCACAAGCCATACGCGATTCCATGGAAAATGTAGGCGCGAGGGATGGTCATGGAATTTGGTGTTGACATATTTGAGCATGCCAGGTGCTCCACAGAATAGATAGCGTCAAACTCCTGGTCCATCTGATCAATGACCGTAGAGACATAGCCCTTTGGTGCCCATGAGTCCATCGTCTGTCGTTACAGTGACATGAGCCACACTGAGAAACTCTTCTTCCAAAATGACAGCTTCTTTGGTCGCAAAGCCGACAACCACTTCAACTTCCACCCTTGCTCATGGAGTTGTTTGGCCACTTGGACCAAAGGAGGAACTACCGATCCCGCCACCGATGATCAAAGGCTTTCTGACCTTGGCCGAGATTGGTGAGATCAAAGCCATTTCCCTGAGGGCCCCATGACACTGAGTTTGCTACCGATTGGCAAGTGGGAAAAGATAGCTGTCCCCTCACCTTCGATGCGATAGATGAGGCGACAGGTCTGGCTGTCTCGGGATCAATCTCGAGATTGAAATCGGACGGCGAAGGAGCTTGGACTCATCAGGGTACGCGGATATGGAGGAAACTGACCCCTGGCAGCATCTGTCCACCATTTCCCCTTCAAGATCATAGAATAGATGCGGGGAGCGATCTCTTCTTGAGCGACTAGCTCCATCTCCTCCATCATGATTTTGCCAAAGCGTTTTTTACAACTGTCACTGACCATTGGTTCCTCTTCTTTCTTCCAGCAAAAAGACCTCGCAAAAGCAAGGTCCCTACAAATGATCAGCTAGACTCAGTCTGCTGATCTTTTTTTCTGTCTTTCCTTGCAGGCCCTCTGGACCTCTTAAAGGTTAAATTTGTCTCATTATATCGCGCTCCTTCTCGCTTGTCAAGTAAAATCAGTAACTCAGGAAGCTTTCTTAGGGGATCAAAAATCTTCTGGGATCGGTTTGATGTATTGCATGGCGATTCGGTTCTCAGGCTTGCGATCGACTAGATAAAGAACCAGTAAAAGAGCCATTCCAAAGGGTTTCATCAGGTAGTAGATCAGGTCCATAGCCCATTTTCTTCTTGATATGTTTGGCAAAGGGATAGCCATAGCGGTCATAATTGCGACGCAGAAGCGATGGAATCGTGGCGTCTTTTCTTCTAGTACCTGTTCAAAGGCATTGGCAATACAAAGCTGGCGATTGACAACGACTGGATGACCGTGGCGGACGCCCATCCGCTGGGGCTTGACAACTTTTTCATGCCCACCAGCCGCAACCGTACAGAGATAGTGCTCATCAATGATAAGATTCTGAGGAGGGATCTTCTGTGAGAAGGCCCAGTCAGCTGTATTGGTCCAGGCCTTGATCATGGAATCCGGCTGCTGCCCAAAGAGCATGAGAACAAGGACAACAAGGGCAAGGGTCGGAAGGGCAACCAGAACTGCTAGCCATGGCCAGTTACGCGACTTGTTTAAGAGCTGATGGAGCCATTGAAAGCAGACGATTCTCATAGCTTATCTCTGTTCGATCTTCCTGCCACTCCCTGATGCGAACCCATAAAAGATGGATGGAATAGATCAGTAAGAAAAAGGTGTGAAAACTTGCTACCTGCAGTTGATTATCAAAAACTAAGAGAAGAACCACTCCTCCTAGAATGCCACTGATGCAGAAGACATTTGCTAACGGCGAAAGTGAATTCGCATCCCGGTAGGAATAGATAATCAAGGCTAGTAAAAGTAAGAGCTGCCAGTGTGAAAGAAGGTCGGATAGGCGCCAGACCAGATCAAGGGCATGCTTCTGAGAATTGATCAAACTCTCACTCCAATCGTAAAAGGTCATCTCCTTGACGATGAAAATGAAAATCGCTTCGAGAAAGCAACCAAAGAGACCAAACCAAAGAACAATGGTAGGCTGTTGCTTTTTTTCTTTTTGACAGGCTTAGGACTAGGTGATTCCTGCTTTTTCCTTCATAAGGAATGCGTCATCTTCTCTTGTCCCTTCTCCTTCCTTTTGCCCTCTATCCTCAAACAGTTCCGGATCTTTGAGAGCTTCTTCCTCAGCTTCTTTGAACTGGAGGCTAGACCACCGACCAATCCCATAAATGATGACAAAAAAATATTGGGGACAAAGAGGCCAGAGTCAAACCGTAGGGCAAAGATCTTCATGGTAAAGGCAATGATCTCCCAAACACTAAATTGGATGAATGGATCCGATAGAGCATAGATCGACTGACTAATGACCAAATAGATGTAAAAGGCCAATAGAATCAGAGCATTGGTCACAAAATTGATCTGTAACAGACCGGCTGTGAAATGGGTTTCCATTTCCTTATCCTTTTTCTTATACCAGGAAACTAGTTTTTTCATAAGATCTCCTCAATCAATTTTTTACCATTCTATCAATCGGATCTCCATTTCAGCAAGGCAAAACTGTATTTTTCCATCAAAATCAGTCCCCAGATGGAGAATTTGTTCCCAATTTTCTATTTTTTAAATATTTGATCTAGCCTACTTCCTATTACCTCCCTCAGCCTGCATTATAGTCTGATACAGTCCTTGAAAGACCACATTTTACGGGAAAAACGCGCTTTTTTATGTTAAAATAAAAGCATGAGAATACAACAATTACAATACATTATCAAAATCGTCGAAACCGGCTCTATGAATGAGGCCGCAAAACAACTCTTCATCACGCAACCTAGCCTTTCCAATGCCGTCAAGGACTTGGAAAATGAGATGGGAATTGAAATCTTTATCCGGAAATCCCTAAAGGGAATCACTTTGACCCGCGATGGGATGGAGTTCCTCTCTTATGCCCGCCAGGTGGTGGAGCAGATTGACCTCTTGTCCGAGCGCTATAAAAATCCTGTGGGCTCTCGTGAGCTTTTCAGCGTCTCTTCACAGCACTACGCCTTCGTGGTTGAGGCCTTCGTTTCACTATTGAAGAAAAGCGACATGGAAAAATACGAGCTCTTCCTACGGGAGACGCGGACTTGGGAGATCATCGATGACGTCAAGAATTTCCGAAGCGAAGTTGGCGTACTCTTTTGAATAGCTACAACCGAGATGTCCTCTCTAAGATGCTGGATGATAATCACCTGATTGCCACCCACCTCTTTACAGCGCAACCTCATATCTTTGTCAGCAAGACCAATCCTCTTGCCAAGAAGGAGATCGTTCACTTGTCTGATCTGGAAGATTTCCCATACCTTAGCTATGACCAAGGAACCCACAATCCTTCTACTTCTCAGAAGAGATCCTCTCTCAAGAGCATCATAAGAAATCCATCGTCGTCAGTGACCGGGCGACCCTCTTTAATCTCTTGATTGGTCTGGATGGCTACACCATTGCGACCGGGATCCTCAACAGCAATCTCAACGGAAATAACATCGTCTCCATTCCCTTGATATCGAAGACCCAATCGAGCTGGTCTACATCAAACATGAAAAAAACAGCCCTCTCAAAAATGGGAGAAAAAAATTCATCGAGTACTTTGCTTGAGGAAGTGAAGTTTGATAAAGTAAAAAAATATCTGAGTGATCATGTTCACTCAGATATTTTTATAGTCATTCTTATTTCGAAAACAAAATGGGTCAATAATTTGTATCCACGAAATCATATTAAGCATCCGTATTTATTTGAAATCAGTTAACATTTTTACTAAGTATTTTCAGTTGTGTATTCATTTTTATCTGTATGTTTTCGATTGATAAAACTCTAAAACCTTTAATATTTCTTGCTTCAGTCTTTCATGATATATGTATCTGTTATAGTAGTTTTAAATGAATTTTCCTGTCATGAATTCCAACCGGTTGATTGTAAATCGATCGGAATAAAATAAATAAAACAGAAAATTTTTCTTACGATATTTAAATTATTTCACTATGATCAAACCGTGTGTCAATAATTGTGTGATTTGTGATGGGTCATAAGCATCAAAAACTTGTTCTCTTCTGTATTCGTAACAGATTGCTGAAAAGAATACTGGGCGGAAAAAATAAGTCTAGTTCCGTACCCATATTGGTAGTAAGTTTGTAGCTTTTCGCTCTTTGGATTCACTTGAAATCTAATCTCATATGGATATTCTGGTGATTTGAACAAGGTGTCCCCTTGGTGAAACGATTAAGTACATCAGTTCTATAAATCAGCTGTAGTCCACCTCTTTGTAGATTTGGAAAACTGGATTTAGATAGTTTCGATGAAAGCTCATTATTTAAAATTTTCTCACTAAATGCAGGACCAATTGAACTTACATCAAAGGGATGTCCGCTTTACTTTTATCAGTAAAGGTCACATGTAGTATTCTGCGACTCATATTTTCTATGTCTGTTCGGATAGATTCTTTTCCATTGTCCATCAAATGGTTTCATTTTCTATGTCATCATGAATAAATTCGAAATTAATGTCTTTGATAATCTTTTTCTGTGGCTTTATTTTACTGGTTTTTGTAATTGTATACATCATAATAAATAGCTCCTGGCTCAAATAACTCAGGGTTTTAAATAACAACGTAGGGCAATATAACCGATGAATACACCAAATAAAGCCAGGTAGATATGTTTCTTCTTAATTTCCAACTTCTTCACCCCTAAGATGGACTCTAGTAACAAAGATTGAAACTCTTGTTTTCTTTACTACGAAATATCTTGCTGCTTTCACTATCATCATAATAATTTTCTCAGTTCGTTGAGGACTTCTTTTCGTACTCCTCTTTATTGTTTTCTCTGTATAGATCTTTTTGTGTAGTCCGTACTTTCATCCGATCATTTTGATCAGCTTTTATCAGCTGTGCGTACGGGTAACTGTTAATTTAAATTTCGATACCCTGTAGGATTTACATTAATGGGAAGGTTAGATAAAGAGTCTGAATAATACCGAGTATCGTAATAATATTTATATTGATAGGTATTTGACAATTCTTTAGAAATAGGATCGACTCCCCTGTCCCAGTAGCCTTCCAACTTTTATGGTAATCATCATAAAAAGATTGCATGTCTGCTTGGCTCACATCTTTTTTGTTTTTAAAACACAGGTGTATCTGTTTTCTCGGCAAATTCCCATATTCATAATAGGTTTGTAACTTTCCTGTTTTTGGATTCTTTAGGTCAAAACGCGTAACAGCTTCTGTTTTCAGGATCTTGATAGAGAGTGTCCCCTACATACATCATTCCAGCTAAAAAGTAAATTTTGAAGACCACTATTTGTCTCTGTGATCACATTTGGAAATCTTCGGAGCATTTCTCTCTAATTTATTATCATATGTCAAATCCGACTGAAAAGGTTGGACCCTATTCGAATCGTCTTTTTCTAGAGGGAATTCTGATTTTGATCCATCTTCTAACACGGCATGTAAAATGACATCTCCGTCATAAAGGACCAAGATCAGATTCCGAGTTTCTTCCGACCAAGTCAATCCATCGAGAACAGCTGATTTTATCGTAGTATATAAACTCAAGATTGATCTCTTTTACTTTTTGCTTTTTGGGCTCGACCTTTCTCTGCTTTGTAGTTATAAACTCTGGTAATATCGATCAGTCCTTATCAAATAAACCAGGATTAACATGATGTTTTCAAATATTGATAAAGACTAAAGAAAAGAATAGTCCTAAAGCTACTAAAACGAGCGGTAATATTCTTTTAAACTTCTTCATGCACACCTCCTGAGAAAATCTAGCACATTTTAACATAAGGAACAAAACTCGAACAATCTAACTCTATTGACTTGATATAAATATGATCCATAAAAATGTTGAAGTGTTTCACTCTAGAATTGAAATAAACTAAACTCAGCTTGTATTATTCTATTATGATTTTTGGGTTTTTTCTGTCAAGAATTTCATACGTGTATTCAGTTTGATCAGTGTATGTTTTCGATTTTGATGTAACTTTTCACCCTCGCTATCTCTGATCTTCATTTGTAAAAATATAGGTATCTGTAATCGTTGTTTTTAAAATGTATGTCCGTAGGCTAATTTCCCAACCGGCTGATTGCTTAATCGATCGGAATAAAATAAACGATAATAACGATACTCTTGCAGATCGATAAATTAGCATGTCTAAAATCGAAATCTCTATCCCAATAATTTTTTTGACTAGATTGGTTATAAGCATTAAAATTCTGGCTTTTTCATTAAATAAGTGTGCTTTTATTTTGTAAAAGAATACTGGTCGAAAATAATTAAATTTAGGTTCTGAACCATATTGATAGTAAGTTTTGTAGCTTACCATTATTTGGATTTTTCACCTGAAATTGAATCACTGTTTTGTTTCTCTGGAATTTGAAATAAGGTATCTCCCTGATAGAGCATTAGAACAGATTCTAAAGAATGATATTGAACAACATCAATGGGTTCTGCTAACGGGAAACGAGACGATAATTTTTATATAATTCATCATCCAAATTTTTTCCAACTAAATGACTGGACCAATTGATCTGTTGTAAAGGAATATCACCTTACTGTTATCAGTAAAAGTCACATGTAATATTGGGTCATTACGATATCTATCAATATCTGTTCGTATGGTCTCTTTCCATTTTCCATCTGTAGGCTTTTGCTCATTTTTATCATGGATAATTTCGATGTTAATATCTTTGATAATCTTTTTCTGTGGTTTTATTTTTACTAACTTTGTATTGATATGACCTTATGATAAGTATACTCTAAATCAAACCAATCTGGCTTAATATAATACCGAAGACCGATGTAGCCAATAAACAGACTCACTAAAGCAAGAAATACAAATTTTTCTCTTCATCCTCAACTCTTCATGCACACCTCCTTGACAAAAATCTATTTCATTATATCATAATCAGACACATTCTTATATCGCTAGTCAAAGGGATACATAAAAAAACACCTGAAACAAGTGGATTTCCACTTCTCTCAGGTGTTCTTTTATGTCTTAATTGTGAAAAAGACTTCCCAATCTTTTCCTTCGATAACTAGGTCTGCTTGCTTGTCTTGTGGGATACTGGTCTTATTGATGACAACCAGCTTCTTCCCTTGGAAATACTGGATCAAGCTAGCTGCTGGGTAGACCACAAGAGAGGTTCCACCGATAATCAGGAGATCAGCCTCTTGGATGGCTTGGGCTGCTTGACTAAAGACCTCCATATCAAGAGGCTCCTCGTAGAGTGTCACATCAGGCTTGACCACCTTGCCACAGTCCAGACAGTGTGGAACCGGGCCTTCCAAAGCTAAAAAAGCTTCCAAATCATAAAATCGCTGGCAACCCGTACAGTAATTGCGGTCGGCGCTACCATGGAGCTTCAAGACTTTTTTAGAACCAGCCATTTCATGGAGACTATCAATATTTTGTGTCACTACTGCCTTGAGCTTACCAGTCTCCTCAAGCCGAGCCAGATAACGATGGGCAGCATTGGGTTTGGCATCTGGGTAGAGTAGGTATTTCTTATAGAAGTCGAAAAAGTCCTCTGGATAGCGCTCAAACATGGTATGGGAGACCAATTGCTCAGCTGTCAAATGCCGCCCTACCTGAACACTATAGACACCGTCTGAGCTTCGAAAATCAGGAATATTTGACTCCGTGGAAACTCCTGCCCCTCCGAAAAACACGATCCGTTGACTCTGATCAATCATCTCCTGTAGTTGAGCAATCTTATCCATCTACTTCTCCTTTAGTAGCTCTTCCATCACAGCATTGGCCTGATCAAAATAAAAGTTAGCTTGATCATAATGAATGCCTGTGTAGCTTGCAAGGTCAATCAAATTCTTCATAAAATCCTGAGAAGAGAAACCCGTCGTCCGATGGAGCTCTTCTTCATCAAAGGGCTTGATCAAATGGGCCAGGGGATTGCGAACTGATTTTTCTAACTCCCGCAATTGTTGGGCCGCAACTTTGACGCTATCTGGCAAATCCAACTGCACAATCAACTCCGTCAAACTGGACGAATTGACCACACTTTCGCTGTGGAATTGCTGCAGGATAGGATTGTCGGACGCATGCAGGCTCTCAAACTTCCAACGGTCATAACTGGATTCTTTGGAGTTATGGATATAATTGGTAATATCAGGAATTTTCAACTGAATCAATCGCATAAAGATCCGATAGATAGCTGGGCTAACGGCACGAACAAAGTCAATAATCTGCTCATTTCGCAATTTCGCTTCGAGATCATAGAGGTAGTTGGCCAACTGTTCATCTTCTGGATCTTCATGCCAAAAAAGCTGAAAACCAGTCGCTTCTAGCAACTCGGTTCTCAACTTTTGATTCATGACGGGTTGGATATTGAGCTCTCGACGCTCCGCCATTAACTGCAGTAAGCTCACCAACAAATCCGGTACTTCTTCCTGCTGCTTGATAGAGCGCAGAGCCCGGCTGTAGTGATAATTTTGGAGATCGTAGAGCCATTCATCATGAAGGAATTTTGCCATTAGTCTGCAATCAAGGTCTCAAGACCAACTTTCATCATGTCTGTGAAAGTAGTTTGACGTTCTTCAGCAGTTGTGTCCTCATCTGGATTGACCAAGCTATCAGAAATGGTCATAATGGCAAGGGCATCCACATGGTGTTGAGCAGCAAGATAATAGAGAGCCGCTGCTTCCATTTCTACAGCTTTCACACCCCATTTACCAAGCTCGATGTTCTTTTCACCATAGTTTGAATAGAAGACATCAGAAGACAAGACATTACCCACGTGAGTGGTCATGCCAAGATCTTTGGCAATGTGGTAAGCCTTGTCTAAAAGATCAAAGCTAGCGATTTGAGGAAAATCGTATTGAGGCCAGTCGTTGCGGATGATGTTTGAGTTGGTTGCGGCAGCTTGTGCCAAGACCAATTCACGAACATGCACATCCTCGTTCAAAGAACCAGCCGTTCCCACACGGATCAATTTCTTCACGCCATAGTCCACGATCAACTCACGCGCATAGATAGAGATGGATGGCATCCCCATTCCAGTCCCCATGACAGATACACGGTGACCCTTGTAGGTACCGGTGTAACCAAACATGTTACGGACTTCGTTGAAGCAGACAGCGTCTTCAAGGAAATTCTCAGCAATAAATTTCGCACGAAGAGGATCCCCAGGAAGAAGAATTTTATCAGCAATTTCACCTTGCTTAGCAGCAATATGGATAGACATAATATAAGATACCAAGGGCGTTAAAGAGGCAAAGTAAAAATAGAAAATCCGACAAAGATGCATCGCATCTAGGAGGATTTATCTTTTTTACACAGCCTCTAGCCCGGGTTCAGTTTCAAACCCGAACTACCCTTCCTTTCATTTTTTATATACAGAACAGGCGACAGAGAACAAAGTAAAAATAGGAAACTGACGACGCATCGTAGATGCTAGACAGTTTATCTTTTTTACACAGTTCTCCGCCCGTATTCAGTTCAGCGAATACGGTAAACCCATCCTTTCTTTTTTATTTTTTTAGAATAGGCGTTAAAGAGGCAAAGTAAAAATAGAAAATCCGACAAAGATGCATCGCATCTAGGAGGATTTATCTTTTTTACACAGCCTCTAGCCCGGGTTCAGTTTCAAACCCGAACTACCCTTCCTTTCATTTTTATATTTAATTTGTTAATGAATCCAAAAATGCAAAGAGTTTGGCATTCATTTCTCGATAATCGTAAGCACGAATGGCTTCAGGTTTTTGAACAAAGGTCAGGTTTTGACTTTGTTCTTCCAAAACATTTCACCGTCAGCAGCAATCAAGAGATCAACTGCTTCTGGATCAAATTCCAAGTGAGCTTGGAAGGCATAGTGTTTCGGACTAAAGCGAATCATCTGACGTGGACATCCTTGACTAGTCGCAAGAACAACAGCATCTTCTGTCAATCCGGGCATATCGCCATGCCAGTGGCCAGTTTCAAGAGTTGCTCCAAACTCACCGACATGTGGATCTGTGAGTCCTTCAGGCGTCAAGGTCACTGGATAAACCCCAATCTCACGTTCTGGACTGTGCTCATACTTCGCTCCATAGGCGACAGACAGTAGCTGGGCACCAAGACAGACGCCAACAATATAACGATCAGCCTTGATGGCTTTTTGAATCAGCTCAATCTCTGCCTGAGGATCGTAGTATGGAAAAGCTTCCCGATTTTCATCCGGTGATTGAGGTCCTCCCATGACGATCAAAAAGTCAATCTCATCCACTGACTCTGGTAAGGTTTCATTCTCATAGACTTTAGTCGTGGTCACTTGATGGCCACGCTCCTGTGCCCATTTTAGATAAGCGCCCGGCACTTCAAAGGTTTCATGCAGTACAAAATGTACCTTCATCATTTCTTCTCCCATCTCTTTCGAATCACGTATGACAGACCAGCCGCAAGTACAAGCGGAATAGTCAAATTCCAAGTTTGGCCTGTAAATCCAAGGCTCAGGGCAATGGCTGTCAGAGGAGCTTCTAGGGTCGTCCCTAAAAAGACTGTCGCTCCTAGTAACATCCCTAGAGCAGGATCCAGATGAATCCCAAGGACTGTCAAAAGCAAGGTCACTAGGTAGCCAGAACCAATCCCAAGGGCAAATGATGGTGTCAAGGTACCCCCATAAGCACCATTGCGCAAGAGGAGATAAACCAGAAGCCCCTTCACTGCAAGACTCAGTGGAAGATAAGGAATCGACTGGCTAGACAAGAGGGCTTGCGCTAGTACCTGGCCATTTCCCATAAAGATAGGGAAAAAGGCTACTAGGCTCCCCAGCACTAGAAAGGCTAGAGGAAGAGCCCAAAGAATCGTCCCGTCCTTGCGCCGTTTGTGACTAGCCCGCTTTGCGAGGAAAGCAAAGACCAGAGCCAAGGGAGTGACCAAGAAAGCAATCACAATAGCCTGTAAGAAGCCGCTAGCCGACCATGAGACTGCGGACAGGTGATAAACAGCCTCCTGACCAACGATGGACTGAGCGACCCAGGTTGCCAGATAAGTACTGGTCAAACCAGTAGAAAGTTCTGCCAACTGAAGGCGAGTCCTAAGGTCTCAAAGACGAACAAGCTACTGGCAAAGGGGACCTGATAGACCGCAGCCAAACCAGCTCCAGCCCCACAGGCGATCAAGACTTTTCGCTCTTTGAGGGCTAGTGAGAATCCCTTCGCCAAGCGACCAGCTAGAAGAGCCCCGACCTCACGTGGGGCTCCTTCTTTTCCGACCGATGCGCCTGCTCCGACAATTGCCACCTGCATCCCTGAATGAAGGAGGTGGGCTAAGGGCGCTGGTTCCCTGTCTCCAGCTAAGTCAATTTGCTGACGAATAGACAGGATCTGATAACGCTTTTGCAGGACATACCAGAAGCCAGCTGCCAAGCATCCTGTCACACATAAGACCAGAAATCTACGGAGACCTCCAGCTTCTTGAAATTGCTGGAGCAAATCGGAACTAGCTTTGCCAAAGCCAGCTCTTGCACCCCTTCTAGTAGATAATGACAGGCAATTCCGACCAGGCCCGTCCCAATCCCTAATGATAAGGTGGCTAGAAGCAACCTCAGTCCGTAGGGCAGACTTTGGAGTCGTACTTTCATTGGATTAGAGTTCAGCAAGAATCGCTTTCAGCAATCCTTTGAAGTCGCCTTTGACGCGCTCTGTCACTTCTACCACTTCTTCGTGGTTGAGCTCTTCTTGGAAACCAGCCGCAAAGTTGGTAATACATGAAATACCAAGAACCTTCAAACCAGAGTGTGCTGCAATGATGACTTCAGGAACAGTTGACATTCCGACAGCATCTGCGCCAAGTGTCTTAAACGCACGGATTTCAGCTGGAGTTTCATAAGTTGGACCAGTCACACCGATATAAACCCCATCATCCAATTTGATACCCAATTTGTCTGCTACTTTATGAGCAGTCTCACGATATTCTGGAGTGTAGGCTTTTGACATATCTGGGAAACGTGGACCAAAGTCATCCAAGTTTTCACCGATCAATGGGTTTTGACCAGTCATGTTGATGTGGTCTGTGATAGCCATCAAAGTACCAGGACCAAAGCCGATACCACCGGCAGCGTTAGTGACAAGAACCCCTTCACAGCCCAAAACTTTCATAACACGAACTGGGAAAGTCACCACTTCTAGTGGGTTTCCTTCGTAGAAATGGAAACGTCCTTGAAGGGCCAAAACCTTACGTCCAGCCAGATCACCATAGACCAATTTACCCGCATGGCCGACAACCGTTGAACGACCCCAGTTTGGAATTTCAGAGTAGTCTACTACGACTGGATTTCGATTTCTTCAGCCAGTTCTCCAAGACCTGATCCAAGGATCAAGCCAAACTCAGGTGCTTCCATTCCTTTGCCTTTCAAAAAAGCAGCTGTTTCATTGATTTTTGCTAATAATGTCATTGCATATCTCCTTTATGATTTCCTTAAAAATTGGCCAATTTTGTCAAATGTATTGGCATTGCGAATGGTCAACAGACGGTAATCCGGCATCTTGAGGACTTGTCTGTGGTAAGCGGTCTTTGTATAGGTTTCTTCTGAGTATTTGCCCCAGTAGATCCCTAGATTCCCACGATGGATGATTTCATCACCGAGCGAAAAAGAGGAGACCAGCTCCCAGACAGCATCCTGATTGAGGCCTTCTGTGTAAAAGAGAACATCCTTACGGGCCAGATCCTCCTGCCACCATCCTGGTAGAGCAGCGAGATCTTGCGCATAGTCCTCAGCTGAAAAGAGAGAAAAAGACTGGATAAAGGGATAGTGATCACGAAAGAAATGTCCCAGCAAATCTACCAATTCTGCTTTAGAACTAGCAGATTCAAAGAAGATATTGCCACTATTGATGTAGGTCTCTACCCCATCCAGCCCGATCGTTTGAAGCTCCTTTCGAAGCTCTGCCATCACGACCTTATTCTTCCCGCCAACATTGATCCCTCTTACGAGGAGAGCGAAGCGTGTCATCTTAGTTCAATTTGTCTAAGAAGCTTTCACCGATCATGGCTTTCAACACCAAAGTTCTCTGCAATCGTTGCAGAGATATCAGAGAAATGACCGACTGGAATCACACCATTGCCCTTGAAGGATGGGCTATAAGCCAAGAATGGAATGTATTCACGCGTATGGTCTGTACCAGCGTAAGTTGGGTCATTTCCGTGGTCTGCCGTGATCATCAAGAGGTCATCTTCACGCATCGCAGCGATGATTTCTGGCAAGCGTTCGTCAAACTCATGCAAGCAATCGCGATAACCATGAGCATTGCGACGGTGACCGTAAAGAGCATCAAAGTCTACCAAGTTGGTAAATGAGAAGCCTTCTTGGAACTCAGGAAGTCCCATGGTCTTAATCAAGGTATCCATACCGTGGCTATTTGATTTGTTGTGGCCCATATCGTGGTTGATACCAGCTCCGTTGAAGATATCGTTGATCTTACCAACTGCATAAGTATCGATACCCGCTTCGTTCAACTTGTCCAAAACAGTTGGCGCAAATGGTGAAACAGCCAAGTCACGACGGTTGGCTGTACGTGTAAAGTTTCCAGGTTCTCCAACATAAGGGCGGGCAATGATTCGACCAAGAAGAGCTGGACGTTCCAAAGTGATGGAACGAGCGTATTCACAGATACGGTAGAGTTCATCCAAAGGAATGATGTCTTCGTGAGCTGCAATTTGAAGGACAGGATCTGCTGATGTATAAATGATCAATTCACCAGTTTCCATTTGACGTGGTCCAAAGTCATCGATGACCGCTGTACCAGAATAAGGCTTGTTGGCTTCACGGATGACCTTACGTCCTGAGAATTCTTCAATTTTAGTCAAGATTTCTTCAGGGAAACCATTCCAGAAGGTATCAAAAGGTTCTGTAATGTTGAGCCCCATGATTTCCCAGTGACCAGTCATGGTGTCTTTCCCAAGAGAGACTTCTTGCAATTTTGTCGCATAGCCAGTTGGGTTGCTTTCAGCTGGCACAGTCTTCAATGGTACTTCACGAGGAATATTTCCAAGACCGATTTTCGCCATGTTTGGTACATTCAAGCCGACGGTTTTAGAGATGTGTCCCAAAGTATCAGATGCTCCATCTGGAACTCCTGCATTGACAAAGTTATTGGCATCTGGTGCAGCACCGATCCCAACTGAATCCAGCACAACTAAGTGCATGCGTTTAAATTTTGACATATACTGCCTCTTTCCTTTATTAAACTAGCTATATTATACCATATCCCTATAAGAAGAGAGCCGTTGTTTGATCCGAGGCTGGGACAAAAGTCTTAGCCTCTCAATTATTTTTGGATTGTCGAGCAAGACGCAGTGGTTGAGTGGGCTCTACTACGCTAATTTCATCAGCTTTTACAGCCCTACTCAACTGTGCGGAGGTGGGACGACGAAATCGAATTCTAACGAATTACCGATTTCTGTCCCACTCTCTATTTTTCGATGATGACTGGGCCATCTGGTGTCCCTACAATCACTTTTGAAATCATGTTCAAGAATAAACCGTGCTCTACGACGCCTACGGTGTGATCCAGTTCATTTGCCAGAGCTTCTGTATCCTCTATCACCTTGAGGTCCAAGTCAATGATGAAGTTGCCTTGGTCAGTGACGAATCGTTGATCATCCGCGAGACGGAAAGCAGGAAGGTAACCTTTTTGCTCAAAGTGACGGAAGAGATTTTCAGCCCCGTATTGCACTACTTCCACTGGAAGCTTGAAAGCTCCAAGAGTTGCAACTTGTTTAGATTCATCCACGATCCAAATGCAGTCTTTAGAATTGGTTGCGACGATCTTTTCCATGAGGAGAGCACCACCGCCACCTTTGATCCCATTCAATTGAGGATCCACTTCATCTGCGCCATCCACTGTCACATCGACCACTTCGACATCGTCGATAGCCTTGAGCGGGATGCCTAAACTTTCAGCCTGATCATAGGTCACACTCGACGTTGTGACAGCTGTGATCTGCAAGCCTTCTTCTTTGATGCGACGACCCAATTCAGCCACAAAATAATAAGCAGTTGACCCTGTACCAAGACCGACAATCATGCCGTCTTTGACAAACTCAGCCGCTTTAATTCCTACCTGTTCTTTTAGGTTTACCATCATAGACCTCCTTTTATATTCTATTACAGTATAGCATATTCTGTAATAGATTTCACTAATTATTTGAAAACCTTTCCAAGTTTTAGTTCTAAAAGCAAAACCTTGCCCGTCCGCTGACTTTACGATAGAATAGAGATGAATCTACAGGAAAAGAGAAATGACATGATTACTAAAGAATTTGATACTATTGCTGCCATCTCGACCCCTCTTGGTGAGGGGGGCTATCGGGATCGTCCGCTTGAGCGGGACAGACAGCTTTGCCATTGCACAAAAGATCTTCAAGGGGAAAGATTTAAGCAAGGTAGCGAGCCACACGCTCAACTACGGTCATATCGTGGATCCAGATAAGGACGAGATTCTCGACGAAGTCATGGTGGGGGCCATGCGCTCGCCGAAAACCTTCACCCGTGAGGACATCATCGAGATCAATACCCACGGCGGGATTGCCGTAACCAATGAAATACTACAATTGGTCATCCGCGAAGGAGCTCGATTAGCTGAACCTGGTGAATTTACCAAGCGGGCCTTTCTGAACGGTCGGGTCGATTTGACCCAAGCCGAAGCCGTCATGGACATTATCCGCGCTAAGACCGACAAGGCCATGAACATCGCCGTGAAGCAACTAGATGGTTCCCTGTCTGACCTCATTAACAACACGCGCCAAGAGATCCTCAATACCCTGGCCCAGGTCGAAGTCAATATCGACTATCCGGAGTACGATGATGTCGAAGAAGCAACCACTGAGATCATCCGTGAAAAGACCAGTGAATTTGAAGCCCTCTTGACCAATCTCCTCAAGACTGCCCGTCGCGGTAAGATCTTGCGTGAAGGGATCTCTACTGCTATCATCGGTCGTCCAAACGTCGGCAAGTCTAGCCTCCTCAATAATCTTCTTCGCGAGGAAAAAGCCATCGTGACCGATATCGAAGGAACCACCCGGGACGTCATCGAGGAATACGTCAACATCAATGGGGTTCCCCTCAAACTGGTCGATACGGCTGGGATTCGGGAGACTGAAGACATCGTCGAGCAAATCGGTGTCGAACGTTCGAAAAAAGCCCTCAAGGAAGCTGATCTGGTCCTCCTGGTCCTCAATGCTAGCGAACCCCTGACCGATCAAGATCGCCAGCTCCTTGAGATCTCTCAAGATAGCAACCGCATCATCCTCCTCAACAAGGTTGACCTTCCAGAGAAGATCGAAATCGACCAACTGCCGGAAGATCATATCAAGATTTCCGTTCTGAAAAATCAAAACATCGATCAAATCGAAGACCGGATCAACGCCCTCTTCTTCGAAAATGCTGGGCTGGTTGAGCAAGATGCGACTTATCTTTCTAACGCTCGTCACATCTCCCTCATCGAAAAAGCTGTTGAAAGCCTGCAAGCGGTCAACGAGGGCTTGGCTCTCGGTATGCCGGTCGACCTGCTTCAAGTCGACCTCACCCGCACCTGGGAAATCCTCGGAGAAATCACAGGGGATGCTGCTCCAGATGAGCTCATCACCCAACTCTTCAGCCAGTTCTGTCTTGGAAAATAACAAAAATGCGTATGTTTCCACACATACGCATTTTTTGTTTTATTTTGCTTGTTCTAATCGCTCGACGGTTTGATAAGCTTGGTAGATTAGGAAGAGCCCAGTAGCATTCAAGACTGGAATCGCAATCGGCAACTCGGTCACGATTTGTGAGAATGGTGAATTCCCTACAAAATGAAGTCCAAACCCAGCTACTAAGTATCCCCAGCCTGCTAGACGTAAATCCTTGCGTCCTCTGCTTGCTTGGACAATTAGGAAGAGCCCTAGCATGACAAGACCTGTGTAGACCCAGTGAGACATGGGTGCATTGGCCACACGGCCGAGAATCCCTGACACCGTGTAAGAGAAACCTTCCGGCAGGTCCTGACGAATATAGGCAAAGTCCTCGACGATCTGGAAACCAAGACCAGAGGCAATCGCCAAGAGGAAGATCGACTTGAGGCGACGAACACTGAACAAATAGAGGACAAAGAAGATAGGAATCAACTTAAAGGGTTCCTCAAAGAGTGGCGCAGCGATGGCACTCTCGTACTGGTTCCAAAAGTCGCTATTTGGAGCGATCGCTTGAATCATGTCATGGAAATAGGTATTGGCAAAGCTAGACAACCAACCGGCAACAAAGCCCCCACCTAATAAAGAAAGAGAACCGGTACCCAAGATAACTTCCACTTCTTAGCAAAATGAAAGAGAGCCCAGACAGCAGGAATTGCATAGACCAAAAGGATCAAGGTTGAAAGTCCCACAATCCCGTACTGGCTACCAGACATCCAGCCTTCTGTCAGTGACTGGGTCTCATAAGCCAAGCCAATCGCTAGCAAGAGTAAATAGAGAAACAAAATCGATTTGCGTTTCATAAAAGACCTTTCTATGGTGAAATGAAAAAGGCTGGAAGCCCAGTCTTTTCCGAGTACTATCATTGTAACAGGATCAGCTTAAAAAAACAATAAATGTGGATTAGTGAGAAAAATATAAAACGTAGATGGCGACAAATGGTTGACTAAATTTAGTTACTTAATCACCAACGCTCCATTTTCCTCCGTCGCCAAGAGCTTCTCATCTTTATCATATATTTTAAGTTTTATACTGCTCGGTTTGTTTTTGAGTTGCATTGTATTGCTTTTACTATCTCTTCTTTTAAATCAAAAAGCGTCTTACAATAATCTTTTGGATTTATATTTGCTAAAGATAGCATATTTTCTGATACAGAGAAGACAAGGATCACATACTCTTCATTATAATACACTTTCGCCATCTCAATTTCGCCATTGATTTGATTTTGAAGCATATAAGCAAATACTACATTAGGTTTTTTTCATTTCCAACCAATGAGGTAGGGGCTTGATTCATCCCTTTGACCACTGATTCTTTACTTTCCTTTGTAGAATCTTTTACATTCTGTTCAGTAGACTGCTCTTTTTTGTCTTCATTCTTCACTTCTTTTTGCACGCACGATGACAGAAATAGCGAGAGAATGGTCATTGTAGCAAACATAGTTTTTTTCATAGATTTTTCTCCTTTTTATTTTTTTACAAGTAGAAAACGACCTGTAATTGACCAAAATTGCATAAGCTTCCTGTAAAAGATATTCCAAACCTTTAATCTTATAACCAAATAGGTCATTAGAACTTTAATAGTTTAAAAAAATTTTTTTATCTATTATTATTTTAGCATAATCACTCTTACTTCAGTACTGCAAGAATCTGACGAATCATGTCTGGATCCCCAGATGGCAATGTCACCGTTTCAGCATGGTCCAAAAATCCCTTGGGTAAATTGCGTCATAAACTCCTCACTATTGAGTTCATCCGCAGACTGTTGCCAGTGGCTCGGTACAGGATAGATCGTCACTGTCCCATCACCGTTGGATGCATAAGTCACATGACCTTCTGCAGAAATAGGAGTAAACAACTGACGCATATCTTTTGGATAATCAACGCCCAAGCCACCATTATAAATCTTGGTTCCAGCTGCACTATTTGAAATATTTAACTCGGAAGGAACGTTCTTAATCACATAAGCCCAGACACGCGCAGCTTCGACCTGAGCATCGGTGTAGCCTGGATAATCATTCTGATCAGCCTTCTTCGAAGATTTAACCTCGCTATCCGATCGAGTATTCCACTTCTTGGCCTTACTCGTCTTAGACTTACTACTGCTATCGTCTGTATCTACTTGCTCCCGATCTTTCGGTTGCTCTTTCTTGCGATAGTAGAAATTGTCATCATCGCCATAAGCCGGTGACTGACCAGCCCAGATCCGATCCTTGGACTTATCCGAAGCATCGTCTTTGCCCGCTTTCTGACCTTTTGGAAGAAACAAAAGACCGTAGCCTCCAACACCCGACTTGGCACTGACCGTCATCTCAGCGATCTGGTCCTTCTGCTTAAAGCTCGATGCATCAAGCTCAACATCCTCGCTGACCAAGCCCTTGTCATCAAAGACCAGCTCATTGCCACGACCATCGATCCAAGTTCCCTTGATACTCGAGTAGTCCTTAGCCTTGATGGCTTTCAAATCCATACCAGACTGTTTCTTTTCCGAAGTACTGGTCTGCTTGGTATCCGAACTCTTAGGCGACACCGTCCTCTGGGGACGACTACACGAAGCCAAGACCAAAGCAGAAAGCACAATTACCAAACCTTTTTTCATATCAATCTCCCTTCACATACCTATTATTTTAGAAAAATAAGAAAGGAGAGTCAAAGAAAAAGCGGAGGGGGAGAATCAATTAATGACCTAAAAGTCTGTAAAATTATGATTTGAATTTCTCAAGAAAAAGAAGCTCAATGTATTGAGCTCCTAGACCATCATTTTTTTGTTTTTCTTATTTTGGGACCGTTCGAAACAACAAAGCTCTATAACTAGAAACATTGATACTATCAACTCCACACATCCCACATAGACAGTTTCCCTTATGTTTTTTAATATTCTTCAAAACTAAATCTTATACAAATTATTTAATTTTTCTAACTCTAATATATTCATACATACTTCTACTCCAGTAACTACCCCCTTGCTATGAATAAATCCACATGAAAACACAATCCTCTCCTTACTCAAAATATTTGTCAATACTACTAATGCTTCTAAAACATAATCCTCTATTGTAATAAAACTATTATTTTCATCTTTCAAAAACTTTATAAATCCAATATCCTTACACCTATCACCAAAATAAAACCTAAGTGATTTTTAAATAATAATCAAAAAAACACATCACTCTCCATAGAAAAATCCCTTCATTTTTTAAAATATTCTATTATATCATACAAAAAAATAAGTTTTGTGACCATTCGAAACAACACAGCAAGTTAAAATAAGACTTTGTCCGTATCCGACTTGAAAAAGTGTGCACCGATTCGGTGCTTTTTTTTGTCTTGTTTTATTTATCTCCAATCAGTCATTATATTAACTTTATTTTACTCCTTCCTTCTTCAAAAAAATCAATTCATTATATCTAGATATTCCATCAATTGTTAACTTTAAAATTACAAAAAAATTCGCATTCACGAGTTACTTTAGATGGTGGATAAACTCCTATTTATATAACATTTCCCATTTATTTTCTGTAGAGACTTTCCGCTGTGAAAAAAGTGCCCTAGGCTCAAGAATTAGTCACGGAACTTCTACGATTTCTAGTAACCCAAAAATGTTTTTTAGCTAATCATTGTCAATTATGTACTTTATTTAAGTGAAAACTAAAAATTTTTCAATTGTACATTCATACAAAAACACGGCTCATGAATCATGGCCGTGTTATATTTTACTTAAGCTAGTTAGCTAGTTCTCTTAGTTAATATTTACATACCTTTTTATTTGCTTTTAATTCCTTTTATCTCTTTTAGAATACTAAAAATATAGAAACTAAATAGAACTATACCTAAAAAAAGATAAAACAAAGAAACCAGACGTAAGTTTTTCGCCTCTAACAGCTAGTACTCCAAGGGAAAAAATACCGATAGCCATTATGGAAATTATGAGGATAAACCACAAGTAAATCATATAAAACTTATAAAGATAGCAAAAGGACTTATTTTTTTGTTTAGGCTTATCCTTCCATTCTAAATAAAAAGAAATAAGGTATAAAAAAATAATTAAAATAAATAGAAATTCCATTTCTATCACAACCTCTCATCTTATTCCCCTTAATCAAATACATAATTTATAGCATATTAAAACTTTTTATTTAGGCAAACTAATAACAAAAACTAATTGTAAAATCATTCGTGAATCAATTCCTCAATTTCCTTTATCCCTTCAAACTCTCCAACACTTTCGAAAAGTTCTATAGCTCGTTTGAAATGTCTATTGGATAATTCCGTATCTTCCAAGGCTAAATAGATTTCACCTAACCCTCTATAACTACAAGCTTGAGAAATCACATCATCAGTTTCTAAAGATTGTTCCAGTGACAGATTCATGAATGTAAGAGCTTCATCAAGGTTGTTTAATTTCAATCTCAAATAGCCTTGTTCGTAGTTATTCACAGCTTTCTTTAGATTATCATTTGGAAAATGCTCTTCAACTATCTTCTCTTCGTCTTCAATGAGTTTTAAAGCCTTATGAAAATCACCCTGATCTCTGTAGATCATCGCTAATTGATGTAAACCAATGTGTTCATGTTCTTTATCTTCATTTTGTTGAGCTAATAAAATGTATTTCTCAAAGATATGGGTACATGAAGCATAGTCTTTTTCTGCTAACAATACATATCCCATCAGATTTAAAAGACTAAAATCTATACAGGTATCAATAAAAAAATCTTGTTCAACTAACTTTTTAGCTTCTAATATATTTCCTTCTAGGAACAAGTCCCAAGCTACATCGATTTTAGAGACCATCTATTTCCCCCTTCAACTATAAACAACCTTCATAAAATAAAATCACTCAACAAGAATATACTAAATCCTACCTTTACAGATTTAATCCACTAAACTAAAGTATAGCAAAAAGCCCAAATAACTACTATTTGGGAAAAATGTTACTTAGTTTCTTTTTAAACGAGCAATGAGTAACTTAATAAGATAAGCTAGAACTACAAGTGCTACTACGCGTGATAATAGATAGAAAATAGAATAAACAAAATAGATTTGCATATCTGACACCTCCTAAATAAAAGAGATTAACCATCTTGTCCTCAATATTATTGTACTCCCGTTTGAAAGCGGTGTCAAATGTTGTGATAAATAGTATAGACATCTGGAATAAATTTAAAGCCTATAAAAAAATCAAAAATAAATCAATCTGTTTCATTTTGAAATCCTTTAACGATTGTAAAATATATCCTATTTTTAGAAGAGGTTATCAATTTAGATAATGTCAAAGCAAGAGAGAAATATAATGAGTAAACATAAATACAATATTTTTTTACATTTTTTTAATATACTTTTTATTAGTATAATTGATAAAATCTTAATTAACAAAAAAATTATGAGCTTATCTAATATTCCAATTACCTTACAACGCAGGTTCATTGAATAGGATTAGATAATCGAAGCAATGTTGAAACGAATGGAGGGGTTAATATTAAGAATTTAATAAGTGATCAAATGTCTAATAGACAAATTATCAAAAGATTTTTATTAGTAGTTTTATTAGTTCTTTAAGTGGAAAAAGCTTTTTAATTTTTGCTTTTAGGATTAATGTTACTGGACCAAACAAAAATCGGCAATGAGTTTTTGGAATCAATATGATCATCTATCCTTTAGTTAGTTTGATTTTTCTTGGTTCCAATCGGTAATTTAGTAGACCGATACCGTCATAAAAAAAGATCTTAATTTATAATTTTATTTTTTTAGACTTATTATCTTTCTTCTGTTTTATGCATTTTATTTTTTAGCGAATTCATCTACTATCTTATATTTAGTAATTCCGTTTGTCATACTTCACTCTGTCACAGTTAACATCAATGATACTTGTTATTCAGCCTCTATCCACGAGTTAGTAAATGATAAAAAAATTCAACGATTAAGCTCTGTTACACAAACCGCCATTGCTATCGCAACCATGCTTTCCCCAGCTATTGGAGTCATTCTTTATAATTGGTTAGGCTTCTCAGGCTTTATTCTTATAGAAATCATTGCAAATATCCTTTCTTTAGGTGTCTTACTTACCATGAAATTCTTCTATGAACACGAAGAGCAAGAAGCTAAGATTAAACAGAATGAAAAGCATCAACACGGGGTCAAAGAAATTATCCGATTTAAAAGAAAATCAGATTGTCAAATATATTATTCTTGTTAGTGTTGTACTGAATTTTTTCTATACTTCCATTAGCATTGGAGTACCATTTGTAGTCAAAGAGCAACTCTTATTAGATAATGCAACAGTAGGTATCCTAGAAACTATGTCTGCAGTTGGAATGTTATTAGCCAGTGTGTCGATGTCACTATTGCCAGACAAAAAAGAAAATAATACACTTCTCTCTAATAGAATTCGCATTCCACTTTTTCTTCTAACCATCGCTATCATTGGTTTGGGTATTACATTTGCAACTACTAACACCCAAGTGATTATTTCTTCCGTTGGCGGTTTATTTATGGGAATTATAGCATTTACTCTTGTTATTCTAAATATTGTCGTCATGACCTATCTTCAAAGTAGTATTGAAACAAATTATTTAGGAAGAGTAATGAGTACTTTGTTCACACTAAATACGTCTATCATGCCGATAGGTACCATTGTATTTACTTATCTATTTCAAAAGGACATAAACGGAGGTCTGATATTCATATTTGGAGGTGTTTCTCTCCTGATCTATACCATGATAATGTTACCTCGAATATATAGAATACTGCAAAAAGAACACACTTATTGAAATTGAATCAAAAGCAGTACTAAAACGAAAAAGACAAGGATAAAACACCTTGTCTTTTTTTAAATACTAACAATGGGACTTTTTTCATAATTTAGCACCTTTTTAGTAACCTGTTCAAGATACGGATGTATAGTCCAGATAAAGACAATACAAATTAGATTACGTCTATCTATTTACTTACCTTTTATTTGCTTTAATTCCTTTATCTCTTTTAGAATACTAAAAATATATAAACTAAATAGAATTACACCTAAGGAAAGTCTCGAAAGAGGAATTTCTATTCAATTAGAAAATCCCTCTTCGTCATAAATTTATGTCCCCTGCCGGAATCGAACCAGCAACTACTCCTTAGGAGGGAGTTGTTATATCCATTGAACTAAGGGGACCTATAAAAAAAGAAGCGAGATCACTCCCGCCTCCTTGTTCGTCTTAACGACGGATTTCTTTAATACGAGCTGCTTTACCTTGCAACGCACGAAGGTAGTACAATTTCGCACGACGTACTTTACCGTAACGTACAACTTCAATCTTTCTACACGTGGAGTGTGTACTGGGAATGTACGTTCAACACCGACACCGTTAGAGATTTTACGAACAGTGTACATTTCAGTGTGTCCTTGACCTTTACGAGCGATAACAACGCCTTCAAAGATCTGGATACGTTCACGAGATCCTTCGACAACTTTCGCGTGTACACGAACAGTGTCACCAGGACGGAATGCAGGGATATCAGTACGAAGTTGACCTTCAGTCAAGCTTTGGATTAATGGATTCATTTTATTCTCCTATCTTCGTCAATCTTGAGGGACCTCCCTCAGCGGATAAACTGTATTTTTGTGCTTCCATTACGCACAGAAACTATCATATCAGATAATTTCAGGTTTGTAAAGCTCTTTTCTCTACTTTTTCGCAACTTTTTGGCCGGAATAAATGCTCCACTCTTTTGGCAGGCAATAGGCGATGGCGCAAGCAATGACAAAGAATGGCAGATTGGCATAGCCAAAGACTTCTCCTCCGATCAAGATCGGTGCGAGCAAGGTCGTGGTCGCACTACCAAAGACACTGGCATAACCGATAGCAGCCACCACTAAGACGGGTAACCCCAGCAGAGGAGCGAGAAAGACTCCAAGCGTAGCTCCGATCGCAAAGAGCGGTGTCACTTCTCCCCCTTGGTATCCAGCTGAGATGGTCACCACGGTAAAGAGGAGCTTCAAGATCCAGTCATAACTATGGGCACTCCCCTGATGAAAAGCTACATCAATCAGATTGGTTCCAAGTCCACTATAAGTGCCGACCTTGGTCAGCTGGAGGGTCAAGAGGACCAAGCTGAGTCCAGCCCCTATAAGGGCTATCCGGGTATAAGGATTAGGCAAGACTTGAGCGACTGTTTTCTTCAACCAGGAAAGGCTAACTGCAAAGAGTTTCCCAGCAAGGCCAAAAGCCAGGCCAAGAAAGGCAACTTTGATCAAGGTCTCTGGTGTCCAGCTCAGTGTTTCTCTTAGTGGCACAGCAAATTTCTCTAAGCCAAGGGCATGAGAGGTAAAGCTAGCCACGATTGAGGCGATAAGGGCAGGATAGAGGGCCATCAACTGCAACTCCCCAACCGTCAGGACCTCAAGAGCAAAGAAGGTTGCTGCGAGCGGCGTCTGAAAGAGCCCCGCAAAACCGGCTGCCATCCCAGTCATGAGAAAGATACGCGAAGCATCTGGGATCTTGATATGACGGGCAAAACGGTGCGAAAGGGTCGCTCCGATCTGGACCGCTACACCTTCCCGACCGACCGAACCACCAAAGAGATGGCTCATCCAGGTCGTCAGCATGATCAAAGGCACCAAGACCAAGGGGATTTTCTCCTCACGCGCGTGTCCAACATCAAAGATGAGGCCCATCCCTTTTGAAGCCTTGCCACCAAAACGTTTATAAAGATAAACGATGACAAGACCCGCTAAGGCCAGGAAAAGAATCAAAGGCCAGTGTTGGCTTCGGGAAATCCCCGATCATAAGCAATCCTTGACCAAAGATCATATCAATAGCACCAACCAAGAGACCGATCAACAAAGCCATCCCAGTTAGGACCACATACTGTTGTGCTTTTTGCTTGATCGATAGACTAGTCACGCGCCCTCACCTCCTCTTGGTAGTTTCTAGAACGCGCCATTAAATCTTGAAACTGGCCTTGAATAGTCGTGCGATACTGCTCATCCGTCACAAGAGAGCCGACTTTCTCTAGCACCTCTCTCTCCCTTCCTTGATCGAGCGCAGGTAGGCCCTGCTGCTCCTTATATTCTATAATCTGACCGACACAAACCATCCGTTTTTCCAGCAAGGCTACAAGCTCTTGATCGATCTGGTCAATGTCCTTACGAATCTGATCTAAATCCATGTGTCTCCTCTTTATTTTGGATATAAATCGAGGCTGTAATCCATCGATCCAGCCTCTTTGTCATTAATTTGCTTTGGCTACGAGTTCTTCCGCAAAGGCTTCTAATTTTTCAATGTCTTCGTCTTCTGCAGACAAATCAACTTTGACATTTTCAGAACCTTTTTCAGCACCAGTCGCAGCGAAGCAACGATCGAAATCATCAACTGCTTTACAGAATTCATCGTAGAAGGTATCACCTGATCCTACCACACCGTAAAGTTTGCCTTTGAGATCAAGGCCAGCCAAATCTTCGTAGAAATCTTGGATCTCATCTGGAAGTTCTCCATCACCATAAGTATAAGTCGCTACCACTGCGATATCTGCATCAAGGAAGTCCTCCGCATCCACAGTTGTACACTCATCCACATCTACTTCGACACCAAGATCACGGAATTTGTCCGCTACGATATCAGCAATTTCTTCAGTATTTCCAGTCATACTAGCAAAAACAATCTTCGCTACAGTCATAATTTCCTCCCAAAAGCTATTTCCCGTATTATACCACTTTTTCAAGCATTTTGCACGAAACCTTTCCCGATAAGGTGAAAGAAGGGGCTTGTTTCAGGAAATTAGATCGATTGAAGCTAATCACCCTCGTTTTCTTCTTGAATTGCTTTAATAGTTTTAATTTCTTCATCCAGCTTTTTATCAAAATCAGACTTATTTTTGAAGGGATACGAATAGGTGCGCCAAGTATACCATTTGAGGCCTTCTTCACCCTTATAGTACCACTCTATTCTAGTAGGTAAAAACTCTTTGTTGTAGGTGATTCGAACCTTAGAAAATTGACGGTTTTTCTTTAAATAAATCGCTTCAAATTCCGGGGGATATTCTTCTTTCATCAATTTATCGTCCACAAATCTTTTCGGTGAGCTAGTAATTTGATAGTTCGATTTCTTAATTTCATCAGTAGTAATTTTCTTACTTAATAGAACTGATGATAATTCGTTATTTACTGCAGAACTGAAATACTTATTTCTATCACGATCTACATTATAACCACCGTATACTGTATCGTCTTTTACTACTGTTTGAGCATTATTATAAAATTCTTGTTCCTTTAAATCAAAACCAACCACAAATTCCTTATAGCTAGGATCTCCATTTTCAACCAGAACAAACTGTTTATTTTTTAAAAGACTCCATGAAGATTGATTGTTACTGCAACTACTTAGGAATACTGCAATAAGCATTACGACCAACACTACCACAATCATTTTGGAAAATTGTAACCATCGTTTTCTTTTCATTGATTGTTTAATTTCTTTCATCATATTCATCCATTCTACCAAAATATTGATCTTCTGTAAAACCGCTTCCACAGCTCCTAATTAGTGATAAATGCTTGCTGGATGGGCCTTTCTTATGTTAAAATTGACAGAGAAAATGAGGTAATGTATGAACGTAATGAATGAAATTCTTGAAAAGATTCAAGCTTATGATACGATTATTATCCACCGTCATCAGAATCCGGATCCGGATGCGATTGGTAGCCAGGTGGGCTTGCGGGATCTCCTGCGTGCGCACTTCCCTCAAAGCGGGTCTTGGCAACTGGCTATGACGAGCCGACCTTGACTTGGCTTGCTGAGATGGATACTGTCAGCGATGAGGATTATGATGGAGCTTTGGTGATTGTCTGTGACACGGCCAATACTCCCCGCATCGATGACAAGCGCTATACGAATGGTGATTTCCTGATCAAGATCGACCACCACCCAAATGACGATGCTTATGGCGATCTGCTCTGGGTCGATACTGAGTCTAGCTCTACCAGTGAGTTAATTGCACTTTTTGCTAAGGAATTGGATCTTGAACTTCCAGTTAGTGCTGCGCGTCTTCTCTATGCTGGGATTGTCGGCGATACAGGTCGCTTCCTTTATCCTGCTACTTCGACTCGGACCTTTGAGATCGCTGCCTATCTTCGTAGCATTCCCTTTGATTTTACAGCACTTGCTCGTCAGATGGATACGATCAACCTTAAGACAGCCAAGCTTCAAGGCTATGTCTACGACCATCTTGAGATCGATGAACATGGTGCTGCGCGTGTGACCTTGACACAAGAGCTCTTGAAGAAATTCGATCTACGGGATTCAGAGACTGCTGCAATTGTCGGAGCCCCTGGACGCATCGATACCGTATCTGTTTGGGCTATCTTTGTCGAGCAAGCCGACGGTCACTTCCGTGTCCGAATGCGTAGCAAACGAAAAGTGATCAACGAGATTGCCAAACGTCATAATGGTGGTGGCCATCCACTAGCGAGTGGAGCCAACTCCTACTCCCTTGAAGAAAACGATCAAATCTACAAAGAGCTACAAGAAGTGGCACGCACGAACGAAGGCTGAGAACGATTTCTCAGCCTTTTTATCTTGGTCACGGGGTTTTTCATTTGATCTTTCTTATGGTAAAATAAAGCTAATAAAATTTTTTTAAGGAGACTTATTATGGAAAAAAATCGTTTGTTTATCATTATCTCTGCTGCGGTAGCGATTCTTAGCTCTTTCTTGCCATGGGCAAGCCTGAATGCTGGTGCCTTTGGTTCATACAGCTGGAATGGCCTTCGCGGAGATGGATGGTTCGTTATTATCTTCGCAGTCGTTGCGATTGTCCTTGCTTGCTTGAACGATGTAAAATCTTCACTACCAAAAGGTTTTGCAATTGGTGTTATCGTAGCAGGAGCTCTCTCAACTATCGTAACATTGATCGATGTCTTCGGTGTGAACAAGTACGCTGTTGACTTCAATGGTTATGGCGTTTCAATTGGCTTTGGTTTGATCCTTGCTTTAATCGCATCAATCGCTATTGTTGTAACTGGTCTCTTGGCGATGTCAGGTGGTAAAATCACAAAAGGAACATTCGAAGAACTTGCTGAATCTGGTAAAGGATTTGCCCAATCTGTTGGACGCGTGACAACTTCTACTGTAAAAACTGCTGTAGATGAAATCAAAAAAGAAACACACGAACACACTGAAGGACAAGCTGATCAACCAGTTGAAGCACCAAAAGATCCAAATCAATCTGAACAATAATAATATTAGATTCACCTTGGCTTAGCCAGGGTGATTTTTTTGATCATTATTTTAAATAAAATTAGTGAAAATACTTGTCAAGATCCTGGAAATTTGGTAAACTAGCTTAGTAACAATCTATGGCTCGGAAAGAGACCATGGCAGAAAGGAAATATTGCAAAATGAAAAAAGATATCCATCCAGAATATCGCCCTGTTGTCTTCATGGACACTACTACTGGTTACAAGTTCCTCAGCGGTTCAACTAAATACTCTAGCGAAACAGTTGAATTCGAAGGTGAAACTTACCCATTGATCCGTGTTGAAATTTCATCAGACTCACACCCATTCTACACTGGACGTCAAAAGTTCACTCAAGCAGATGGACGTGTGGATCGTTTCAACAAAAAATACGGTCTCAAATAAGAACCAACACAAAACCACTTCCCTTTTGGGAGTGGTTTTTTTGATCTCTGTTTCTTTTATTGTGAACGCACAAAATAAGAGGTTAGGATGTTGATCCCAACCTCTGTTTTTTATCTTAATGGAACTGCATTCCACCATCCACGATAATGGTTTGACCTGTGATGTAGTTTGAGTCAGGTCCAGCAAGGAAGCTGACAGCCGCTGCTACATCTTCTGGTTCAGAAAGACGTTTCAAAGTGATATCTTTAGCGAATGTTTGCATACCCCATTCGTCGTCTTTGCCCGCGTTCTTACCAACTTCATGAGCAATGTCAAACATCATTGGAGTCTTAACAATACCTGGTGCATAAGCATTGACAGTGATGCCTGAATCCGCCAAGTCACGCGCCAAAGTCTGTGTGATACCACGAACTGCAAATTTAGTACCACCATAAACAGTCAAGTTAGGGTTACCTACAACACCTGCTTGTGAAGTTGCATTGATGATTTCCGCCATGGCCAAGCGCTTTGAATTGAGCTTGTGCAGCTTGAGAACCCCAGATCACTCCACCAACGTTAATAGCAAATGTACGTGTAAATTGTTCTTCTGTAATTGTATCAAGTGGTGTAGTTGGCGCAACACCTGCATTGTTCACGACAACATTCAAATCTCCAAAATGGTCAACAACCTTTTGGAATGCCGCAGCCACTTCTGCTTGTTTGGATACATCAGCAACGACCGCAAAAGCATTTTCTGCGGACAACTCAGCAACTGCTTTTTCAGCTGTTTCAGCATTGTAGTCCAATACTCCAACCTTAAAGCCATCTTGAACCAAACGTTTTGCGATTGCAAAACCGATTCCTTGACCAGCACCTGTGACAATAGCTACTTTAGACATATGATTCCTCCTTGGTATCAACGATACCAGCAAACGTTCCTATCAGAACAGCAAGGGTTGACAACTAATTTTGATGGGGTCTATCATAAACTCCGACAAAACTATGCTAACAGTATACTCTTTTGTGAAAAATATTTCAATCTCTAGCCTATTTTTTCAAAAAAATAGTTTATTTATATGATATTTTTATTTAGTGATAAATGAACTGGAACGTGAAATAGAATATGGCTTTTAACCAAAACGGATTATTGTTCTATTCTGTAAAAACTACATGAGGCTGGGACACAAGTCCTAGCCTCTCAATTATTTTTGGATTGTCGAGCAAGACGCAGTGGTTGAGTGGGCTCTACTACGCTGATTTCATCAGCTTTTACAGCCCTACTCAACTGTGCGGAGGTGGGACGACGAAATCGAATTCTAACGAATTACCGATTTCTGTCCCACTCTCTTAAACTATTCGTTTGATTGATCCCTTTAGTCATCAGACTCCGCAAATACTTGAGTGGCTTTGACTGCTTTCTTCCACCCCTTGTACAGCTCTTCCTTACGAGATTCATCCATCTTGGGTTCAAAGATTTGGGCTGCTCCATGAAGAGATTTTAATTCTTCTAAGTCCTTCCAATAGCCTACAGTCAGACCTGCTAGGAAAGCTGCCCCTAAAGCCGTTGTTTCCAGATTTTTCGCGCGAGCAATTGCAATTCCAAGAATATCTGCCTGAAACTGCATTAAATAATCATTTTTCGCTGCCCCTCCATCTACTTTTAGGACTGGGATAGGGGTTTTGGCATCTACCTGCATGGTGTCGATGATATCGCGTACTTGATAGGCAATGGATTGAAGGGTTGCTTTGATAAAGTCTTCCTTGGTTGTTCCCCGGGTAAGTCCGAAGACAGAACCACGCGCCTCTTGATTCCAGTATGGTGCTCCAAGACCCGTAAAGGCAGGGACCACATAGATTTCATCCTGGTTCTGGGACTTCAAAGCATAGGCCTCAGATTCAGGTGAACTGTCGATCATCCGCAGGCCATCACGAAGCCATTGAATGGCACTTCCAGCGATAAAGATAGATCCTTCAAGGGCATAGTAGACCTTGCCATTGATCCCATAACCAATCGTCGTCAGCAAGTTATTTTCTGATAACTGCATCTCCTCACCCGTATTCATGATGATGAAAGATCCAGTTCCATAGGTATTTTTGACCATCCCAGGTTCAAAGGCCAATTGGCCAAAGAGAGCAGCTTGCTGGTCTCCTGCCATCCCTGCAATCGGCACTTGTCCACCGTAGAAATGGAAAAGAGCTGTCTTGCCATAGATTTCAGAGTTTGACCGCACTTCAGGAAGCATGGCTTTAGGAATGTTGAGGATTTCCAAAATCTCATCGTCCCATTTCAGTTCCTTGATATTGTAAAGCATAGTACGGGCAGCATTGGAATAGTCTGTCACGTGGGCAGCTCCATCCGTCAGCTTCCAGACCAGCCAAGTATCAATGGTTCCAAAGAGCAATTCGCCCTTCTCCGCACGCTCTTGCGCCCCTTCTACATGGTCCAAGATCCAACGAACTTTAGTTGCTGAAAGTAGGCATCAATGACTAGACCTGTCTTTTGGTGGAAGTTTTCTACATAGCCTTGGTTTTTAAGTTCCTCAGCCAGTGGAGCAGTTTGCCGTGATTGCCAGACAATGGCGTTGTAAATAGGAAGCCCCGTGTTCTTATCCCAAACAACTGTCGTTTCTCGCTGATTGGTAATGCCGATCGCCTCGATTTGATTGGGCTTGATGCCACTTTCAATAAAGACCTCAGCGATCACCGACTGAACCGAGTTCCAAATCTCATTGGCATTGTGCTCCACCCAACCAGCCTGTGGAAAAATCTGAGTGAATTCCTTTTGACTAGAGCTGACTTGCTCGCCTTTTTTATTAAAAATGATAGCCCGCGAACTAGTGGTTCCCTGGTCAATCGCCATGATGTAAGTTTCTTGAGACATAAACCGCCCTCCTGAATTCGATACTTAAAAATCTTGTTCTTTCATAAACTAGTATACTCTATTTCATCATGGATTTGTATCCATTTTTTAAAGAAAATCCGGTCTAACATTTTCCTACTACTTCTAACTCTATCAGAACAAATTAAAAGAGCCCCGAGGCTCTTTTAACTAGTGGTTCAAATGCTTATCAAGATCTGTTCTGATCTAACCGATTTAAGAACTCCATGGTCGGACTGTCTTGGTAAAGTTCTTTGAGAGGAATCTTCTGATAGACCGCTATTTCGTCCGCAGTCACACCGTAACGAATTAATAGATCATAAATACGATTTAAATCATGACGTAATTCATCCGTTATGAGGACATTATCGCTGGTTTCTTTGTTTTCCAATAATAAGATGGCAGAACTTCCTTGGTTTCAATTAAAATAGTTTGCAACAAAGTCCCACCATGACTATCCTTCTGAGAGATATCTGCTCCAAGTTCTAACATTTTTTTAAAAACCTTGAAGGATTGGTCAGCCTTTTCCTTAGACGAATACATCTCATATTGACCATTCCAACGTTTGATCATGCGCCTGCAGTCAAATACAGCTCGTCCACCCGCTGTTTGGAGGACTGGTTGACAAAACGGATTCAGCTCTGTCGGCTCTTCAATAAAGTTAAGATCTGCTCCTCTATCAATGAGTAAGTCTGCAATATCTAAATGTCCCGATTTGATAGCGACTTGAAGGAGCGACTGTCCCTGATCTCTTTTAGGTTTGTCACCCGAAACAGCATTGACTTCTTCAGGCTTTTTGTCCAATATCTGACGGACGGCCTCTAGATCTCCTCTTCGCAACAGCTGAAAGGTTTTTTGCATGGTCTTTCCCCCTCTCACATAATTGATAAGAATGATACTGTGTTGATACTTTGATCCTATCTCTAGGTTCTTCGTTAAACTGATTATAGCATTTTATGGACTCTACATTGAAGTCCTAAAGGCTAAAGATGACAGACTCCCACCGAAAGAGGTACAACTCTATTTTTATGATTTTCGTATAGCCACTAGCCAAGAGGCTACTAGGATCTCGAAACTAACCAGAAGGATAATCTGAGGAAGCGAGCTTTGAACCAGCATAAGGACAGCCAGACTATCAATCAGCATATGAGCAAGAATACAAGGAACAGCTCCTTTCGAGTACTCTTTAAGAGCTCCAAATAGGAAGGTATTCCCTAAAATCATCAGGTAAAAGATGAGATAGTTGGACGAACCTGCTGTAATCCAAGGGAGTTGATAGATAGGAATATGCCAGAGGAACCAGACAATGGAAAGAAGCATCATTTTAGATATAAAGTGCTTACTAAAGGAAAGATGATCTTGTAAAAACCAACGCCAACCGACTTCTTCTAGGCCTCCATATAATAAGGTCCAGGGGAAATAAAGGAAGAAGGCCAAGAAGGAGTTTCCAGTGAAGCGAACATTCATGAGCAGGATGGAGATCCCATAATAAATGATGGGGATGAAGAAAGCTAGCATCCAGGACAGGTTACTTTCTTTTTGAAGAAAGACCTTTTTGAAAAAATCACCCAAAGATTTGACTTCCCTCAACACCAGAGAAAAGACAGCCGCCACAATCAGGGGAATCAAATTCATTAGGATAAATAGTAGTGAGGCACCCATACTACTCCCATCTGGGAAAAACCAAAGGATCACTTGCCCTACTAGAAAGGTAGCTAAGAGGGCAGTCAGTGCATACCAACTAGCGACTGATTGTTTTGAAATAAATTTGCTCATTTTTCTTCCTTTACAGTTACATACTTCTTTCTTGCAATCATGATTGCTAAACTAATAATAAGAATTTTACTGACGATAGATAGCCATACATCTTCATTCACTATCATCTGAGACAAGGCATTGATACAGGCATGGGTCATGACACAGAGCCATAAATTTTGCGTTTTATGATACAAGGCCGATAAGATAAAGCAGTTAGTTAGCAGACCTATTAGAAACGGAAGCAACTGAATGACAGCTAAAGAACCATCAATGTAAAAGTAAAAAAGATGCCAGCTAAACCAGGCTAAAAAGGTGATCGCAGTAGCTGAAAGATAAGGTATTCTTTCCTCCAAAGTTGGTTGAAAGAAATAACGCCAGCCAATTTCTTCAATCCCACCAAAAAGAAGGGCCTTGAAAAAGAGCACCACTGGCAAGACCAACGATTGAGTGGTGATCTTACCACCTAAGATAAATGGGAAAAAGTCAAGTAACAAGAAAACGAGCACCAAACAATAATTTGCTAAACTGTCTTTGACTTGAAAAAAATCTTTTAGAACTTGTTTGAAACTAGATTGATGGTAGCCAATACTGGCAAGACTACCCCAAAAAGCAGATGATAAGCCACCTAAAACAACAGCGATCATCCCCATTGGTGATGTAAAATCAACCTTGACTCCTCCTGCTCTTAAAAACCAAACCAGAAGGCTGACACCTAATACTTGACCAAAGGTTCCTAACAAATACATAGATAGGGCTTGCTTTCTACTCATTCGTGATTCCTTTTTCTTTCAATTAATTACCAGTGCTATCTACCTTAAACCCATACCTGCCTGCATTTCTTTTGAGTTTCTCCACTAGCTCTTCATTCCGCTTGCTTTTTCCAAAAAAGAAGGGAATAGTCTTTCCATTTCTGAGTTCGATATAGAAAGCATAACGAGCCCCACCACCAGATCGTCCACGAAAAATTGCATACGTGATTTGCTTGATCTCTTTCAGTGGGATGCTGCGACGACTGAAACACAGAGCGACATGGATATAGAAGATTCCACGGCTAATATGGAAAGGAGCAAAGAAGGGACCTCCACTACGTTTCACGATTGCCCTTCTTCTCAGGAAAAGGAGAAGACTGAAAAAGAACAAGAAAATGAGCACATATAGAATCGGAGCATACTCCATTATCTTTCTAAATTCTAACACGCTGTCTTTCATCCTCTACTTCATCTCAACCCATTTTTCATTGTCCATGATAAAGGGCTTAGCCAGACCTTCGCCTGTGTAGTCTTGGTATTTGGTCTCCAAGTATTTGTAGACATCTTCCTTGGTCGCAAACTTGATGGCTTGATAGGGCTCTTCGAAGGTTAGCTTTTCGACAAAGAGATAGCTGTCCTTGGCAGGTACCAAAACGCCCACGTGACCAACAAAAAGGGTATTACCGTCAAGGTTATCATGAACGATGACAGAAAGCATGCGCGCATTTTCATTGAACTTGAAATGAGCAAAGTATTCTTCCATCTTCTTGGCATGGACCTTGACATCTGTTGTCGCCTCTGTCGGAACCCGTGAATACAGAATGTTAAAAGCTTCCTTGTCTGCCTCATCGAAGATCTTCCCTTTGTCAATGGCATCATTATCCACGAATAAAAGTTCACTATCCGCTTTCATCTTAGGAATCTCGATGCGATTCTTCAGAAGAGTATAGCTATTGATCCGGCAGTTGGTCCCGACGAAATCGCCCTTTTTCTTGGTCCACAAGTCACTGATCTTCTCAACATTGTAGTCTGTTTTCTTGAACTTACTGAAGTCACCCGTCAAGCCAACAGAGCCGACAATGCTATCGTAGTCCGTTACTAGACCCAGAAATTTATCTACACTGTCCTGATCCAAATAAGTAGATAAAAGAGTCCGCACTTCATCGACACTCGCCTTGCTGTTGAGGTTGCTGTAGCTTCCCTTGTAGCGCTCCTTATCTGAACTAGATTTCTGCACAGTGGAACTTTCCTGCTTTTCCTTGGATTGCTTTTTGGTTGCTACCACAAGTCGCTAAAAGCAAAAGATCGCCAAGGCGCAGACTTTGTAAGGAGCATGATTTTTTTAGATGGTTTCATAAACTGGTTCCTTCTCTATTGATTAAAATGTTTGTTCTATAAATTTTTCATATCGATAATCCTTTTCCTCTATTATAGTTTAAAACTGGCTTTGCTCCAACTATTTTTTACGAAATGAGAAAAGTTTATAAGTAGCAAAAAAGAGCTGGCAACTGTCCAGCTCTTCAATATATTACAAAAATCAAAATTAAAACTATTGTTTAATTCGACCAATCTATTTTGGCATGTTCTATTGCGTACTCAGCTTCTTCTTGAGTAAATTTTCTATTTTCAACAAGTATTTCTAATAACCGTTCTTTCGAAATCTTGCCACCGTTTGCAGAAGATTCCGCTTCTTTCACAGCTTCCTCTTTCCAATCGAAATGAACTTTTTCTATAGCATAGTCAGCCTCTTCTGGAGTAAATAGATCAACATCTACAAGTTGCCCAACTAACTTTTCTTTTGAATAATGAAACTTTTGATATGATTTTGCTCTTAAAACAGCCTGCTCTTTCCAGTCTATATTAAGCTTATTGACAGCGGACTGGGAAATATACTCTGAATACATGCCATACTTAGTAAGATAAATTTTAATTTGTTGCTTCGATAAAGGAGATTTCTCTGACCAAGATTTAGCTTTTGCATATGCCCTTGTACTTACTGGTACTAGTAAATTTTCTTTCGGTTCTGGAAAGCTTGATCTATGATGAGCCGCTTCATAAGCTCGAATATATTCATTATACATCATAGCTAACATTCCTAACATCAATCCAAACATTGTAAAAATAACTGTCAAAAATTTTTTCATCATGAATACCTTTACTTATTTTTCTCCAAAGGAATCCTTCATTCCTCTTGAACTACTTTCATGAGTATTATATCATGAAATATTCTTCATTTTTTTATTTTTTTAGTGTAAACGTCTTTATATTAGTAAATAAAAAGCGACTGCAATATTTCAACTGCAATCACTCGTTCAATTGTGAGATAAAAAATAACAAAGTAATATAAAGGATTATTTAATCTTATGTTTGTTCATCTTTTCTTCAAAGATGGCTGTCATAATCTTGCGGAGCTCTTCTACTTCTTTTTCAGGAAGGTCTCCTTGACGCTTGGCCACAGTATAGAGTTCAGGGGATTGCTTTGCTACACGTTCGATGGTCTTGGTCGTCGCATGCCCTCTGACAAAGAAAGGAATACATTTGATCCATTCTTGCGGGACTAAAGCGAGCAACTTCTTCGCTGCTTCTTTATCAGAAATCTCAGCTGTACTCAATCCTTGCTTGATTTGTTCTTGTTCTTTTTCTGTAAAGTTCTAAAAGTTAAAAATGTTTTTATTGACAAATTTGTTTGTAATGGAAGAACATTTAGATAAAAACATATCACTATTATATTTTAGTCATCCTATTATATTTTAGTCATCCCAATCTATTTTGGCATGTTCTATTGCGTACTCCGCTTCCTCTTGAGTAAATTTTTCTATTTTCAACAAGTATTTCTAATATCTTTTCTTTCGAAATTTTTGCTACCGTTTGCATAAGATTCCGCTTCTTTCACAGCGTTCTCCTTCCAATCGAAAATGAACTTGTTCTGCAGCATAGTCAGCCTCTTTTTGAGTAAATAAATCATCATTTACAAGTTGCCAAACTAACATTTCTTTTGAAAAAAATGAAACATTTGAAGTGATTTTTGCTTTTTAAAAAGTGCTTGCTCTTTCCAGTCTATATTAAGTTTATTCATAGCGTACTGGCAAGCATCCTCTGAATACCACCTTGTTAGATCTTGTTCAATTTTTCTGTTTCGATAAATGAGAATTTTTCTGACAAAAAGAGCTTTTTACATATGCATCTGTAGATTTATTTGAATTTTTTTATAATCATAATACTTCGTACTAGAACTTGAAGTCTTACTAGAACTTGAAGAAGAGTATTTTTTTATAATCATAATAATTCGTACTAGAATTTGAAGAAGAGTATTCTTGTACAGGATAAGTTATCTTTGATCCTGAACGTGAATTTTTTTCCATTCATTATAACTTCTTTGATAACTATATACCATAATAGCTATCCATCCTACGAACAATCCAAACACCGAAAAAAATAAATATCAAAAAAATCTTTTCATCATGAATACCTTTTACTTGTTTTTCTCCAATGGAATACTTGATTCCTCTTGAACTACATTCATTAGTATTATACCATGAAATATTGTTCATTTTTTTATTTACTAGTGTAAAAGTCTTCATACTAGTGAATAAAAAAAGCGACTGCAATATTTCAACTGCAATCACTCGTTCAATTATGTGATAAAAAAATAACAAAGTATTATATAAGATTATTTAATCTTGTGTTTGTTCATCTTTTTCTTCAAAGACTTCTGTCATGATGACACGCAATTCTTCCCGTTCTTTTTTCAGGAAGGTCTCCTTGGCGCTTGGCCACGGCATAGAGTTCAGGATAGCGCATAGCCACACGTTCAATCGTCTTTGTTGTCGCATGCCCTCTGACAAAGAAAAGGAATGCGCTTGATCCATTCTTGAGGTACAAGAGCAAGCAACTTCTTCGCCGCTTCTTTATCAGAAATCTCAGCTGTACTCAAACCTTGGTTGATTTGTTCTTGTTCTTTTTTCTGTAAAAATCTTTTTAATTCCATAGTAAATTCCTCATTTGTTTATCTTAGGACACATTATACACCTATGTAGGATAAAGTACAACTAAAGGAACTGAAAAAAAATAGAGCAAGGGCAAGTCATCCCTCACTCTATCTTTTTAGTCGTTAAATCTTATGAAGTATAGTTATCTTCCATTTATTGTGGAGCATCTCCTTTTTGTTTTAAGTAATAGTTACTTGCCTCCGTTAGTTTTTTATAATAATGATCGTAACTCTTACTAAATTGTCTAATCAGCGGAATAGCGAGTTCATAGTAGTGATGGTTAATCAAAAATTTTTTCAGTTGATCTTGAATGTGTTTCATTGGACTTGTTTTGTAATCATCACTGTTCAAATAACGATCATAGATAGAAATCGTGTCCTTATGTTCATTATGCCACTTTTCATAATTTTCTACCGAAGCTATCTTAGCTTCATTAACTTCTTTTAAGGTCTTCATATTAAAACTAGAACTCAGTTCATCAACATAATCCTGTTCTTCTCTGCTTAACTCAAAGGTTGGAAGGCTATCTAAATACTGAATATACTTCTTAAATGCTTCTTCTCCACCTTTTGACAAGGGCTCCTGTAAAAAAGGTTGATAGGCAGCAAATAAGCATTGCCCCAAGTATCCTGGAAATGCTCTTTCGAGTCTCTTATAAATGGAATCCTCAGCTTCGATGACCGCAAGTTTTTTTCATTGATCAGATCCGTGTCTGCACCTTTTATATAGAGATCAAACACTACTTTCCGTTTCTCATCACTTTCTAGTTCTTGCTCTTTTCTTCTGAGAATACTAGATGCAGTAGCCCCATCTGACTTCAGACAGTCCTTTATTTCTGTTATGCTTAGCCCTAATTTTTTTAAACAAGGCAATCTTATTCAGAATCTCCACATCCTTTTTCCGAATATTCCCTATACCCATTTTCTAGTCTTCGAGGATGAATAAAACCTTTTTTTCTTCATAGTATTCTAGTGCTTTTTCGAGTTAAACCTGTTATTCTTTGAATATCATTTCTTAACATAATCTTGGACCCCCTTAACTATATGATACTCCTGTCCCCAAGGGACATGTCAACCTTTACCTTATAAACAGAAGACAATCATTTTTCTAATCTCTTTTATCTCTTATTATAACAAGGTTCCACGAATATATCTGTCATAAAAAAAGAAAAACAGCCAACCATTGGGTTAACTGCTAAAAAAAGTTATCAAGTTAATTATTAGAAGAATCAGCGTTCAATTTCATTTTAAATCGTACTTCCAGTCTTCTCCATCTTGGTAGTAGAAAAATTCAGACAGGTCTTCTTCAAGGAAAATACGAAGCATATCTTCCATATCTAAGGAGAGGTCTAGATTTGGCAATTCTTTCAGGTCCTCCCACCAGACTTCCCCCTCTTCAGAGGATATTAGGTCTCCTTCAAACTTTTCTGTCTTATAAAAGAGAACTACATATCGAATACCGTCTTCTACCCAATTTTTCATTCCACACATCTGGGGAGAAGTAATCCTTAAGCCAGTTTCTTCCTTCACTTCACGGATTACTGCTTCCGTAAATGATTCTCCCGCTTCGACATGACCACCAGGAAAGGTTATGCCTGGCCAATCTTCTTTTTTACGATCAATAACAAGAACTCTATCGCCGTCTCTTACCATACAAAGATTTGTAAACTCAACAGTCTCATTCATACAGATACTCCCTAACTATGTTTGTCTTTTTCTTTAAGGATAGGATAAACAATCTCTACCCTATTCTTCTTTTAGTTGCACTTGCGTATGGGCTAGCAAGTCTCCTAGATGCCTCTTATCTTTCCGAAACATCGTCATTACCAGTAACACAACAGCGAGGAGAGTCGCCGAAATAGAGAGGATAATGGATAATCCATCAAAATTACTATAGAAGCCATGAATCGTGCCCATATGACCGAGTTGCCAAGGTAAAAATTTGATGATGTTTCTGATCAAACTAGCTTGCACTGTTTTTTTCTGGTAGACCAGCTCAAGTCCCGCTTTTGCCTTTCCAAAACTCCCATTTTTTGCATAATCCAAGAATGTGAACAGGAGCGTAATTGGCAAAACAGAGGTGAAAAATACAAGCCACTGTGACTGAATTTCTGTAAACTCTGGGACACCATTAAAAAAGATGATGTAAATAAGCATCGAACCTAAAAACAGAAGAACTAAATAAGCTAGAATGAAAAGATAATCGAACAGAAATTCCATCATTCTTTTTTTAAACGAAATAGGATTGATTGCTAACATCTTCATCACCGTCTCCCCCTTTCTCATCTCCTATTATAATATAAGGGCACAAATAAAGAAACCATTTATAAAACAAGACTGAAATACCTAAATTCCAGTCTTCTTTCTTACTAATCTTCTCTATAAATAACAAAGCCATTTGGCTGAATGATCAAGCGATCATCAGAAATGCTTCCAAGACTGATCAGATCTGCTTGTCCTCTTTCTAGAACAATGTCTTTCTTGGAGTGGTTAAAGTAGGCTTTAAGGAGCCGTCCTTCATGCTGCCATTCTACTGCTACTACATCTGGCTCTACTTCTTTCAGACTCACTTTACCATGCTGGATAACGCCCGCTACTTCTTTCTGAGCTGGATCAAGTCCTTCATAAAGTTCAGCATGTCATTGTCTTCTGACACGCGCTCCCAAGGCATGACACGCCGGCAATCCGGGTCTGGGCCGCCGATGAGGGCTAGCTCCGTCCCATAATAGATACATGGCGTTCCGCGTTGCAGATAGAGGAAGGCGAGGGCAGACTTGACTGTCTGAAGATCGCCTTTGGCCGTCGTCAAGATGCGCTCTGTATCATGCGAGTCTAAGAGGTTGAACATAACTTCAGAGATCTGCTGCCTGTAGTACATAGACTGGCTATTGATCTCCCAAATGAAGCGTTGCGTCTCCTTATGCCCCCGCAGGAAATAATCCTTGATACTTTCAGAGAGCGGATAGTTCATAACGGCATGGAACTCATCACCATTGAGCCAAGGTTGGGACGAATGCCAGATTTCCCCGAGGATATAGAGGTCTTGCTTCTTATCCAAGACCGCCTTACGGAAATCTCGCCAAAATTGATGGTCGATTTCATTGGCCACGTCCAGTCGCCAAGCATCAATATCAAACTCTTCAATCCAGTATGTCGCAACCTTCAAGAGATAGGCCTTCACCTCTGGATTAGCCGTATTGAGCTTAGGCATATAGCCCGCAAAGGCAAAAGCATGGTAAGACAAGTCGCGACTATTCCACAGATTTTCTGAGGAGACAGGGAACTTTTTAATATGGAACCAATCCTTGTAAATCGAATCCTCCCCGTGTTTGACCACATCCTGCCATTGGGGTGAATCATAGCCAATATGATTGAAGACGGCATCCAGCATAATCTTCATCCCACGCGCATGAGCCTCTTTCACCAACTTGCGGAAGGTTTCCTTATCACCAAAATGTCGATCGATTTCAAAGTAATCAATGGTGTCGTATTTGTGGTTGCTTGGTGATTCAAAAATCGGGCAAAGGTAGAGCCCTGTAATTCCTAGATCCTGCAAGTAGTCCAAGTGATCGATGATTCCCTGCAAATCTCCACCAAAGAAATCCAACATTGTAGGGGCAATTGACGCATCCCAAGGACGGACACCTTCTGGGGAAATGGCTGGATTCCCATTGGCAAAACGCTCAGGAAAAATCTGATACCAAACTGTCTGAGCCACCCAGTCCGGAACAGCACACCCATCAATCTCATGGATAAAAGGAAGCTTAAAGCCATTCATGACGAAGTCCAGGTTCTCCTTGTTGTAGGCTGCCACACCTCGATCTCCGTACAAGATCTTCTCTCCCGCTGTATCCTCTAATTCAAAGAGGTACTGGATCCTTGCATGGCGGACAGATACCGACACTTGCCAATAATCAAAGAGGTCGTCGGTCGTCACCTTGTCCATTTCCTTGGTTGCCTCATATAGATCCTCTATAAAAATAAAAGGATCCCCATAGTGCAAGACAATCCGTTTGACATCCTCTTTCTTGGTCCGGATGCGAATATGGAGCTGGCCGTCCTTATAAAGATAGGCGTACTCTGATTCAGGCCGGTGATAAATCGCTGTTAATTCCATCTGTCTCGTCTCCTACTATATTCTCTTTTTCATAATTTACCGTTTTTATGCAAACGATTCCATAAACCATCTCTAGTATACTACTTTATAAAAAAACGTTTGCAAGATTCTGAGAGATCATTTTAGATTATTCACTTTTTTTATAATTGTATTGACACAAAAAAAGCCCAACAATTGGGCTTAAAGATTTTTTTGTTGAAGCAATGACTTTACCTTATAAGCATCACTTTATACTGTTTCCTACTAAAAATATACTACAGATCTATATTTCTGTTAATAGTTTATTGAACAGTTGTTCGAGCTTACTAGTATCTCCATAAACTGTTCCATCCATATATAAGTGATAGATATCATCATCTAAACCAATTGAAATTTCACATTCATAGCCTTTCATCAAAGCTAAAGAACGGATAACTTCTCGTTGAGTACGACCATTTCCTTCTCGAAATGGGTGAAAAATAATTTAGATTATCTAATATCTCAGCTAAACTTTTTACAAATCTCAATTTTATTATTTGCGTTAAGTAAATAGTTTGAAAGCAAAGTATTTAAAAAAATTTTTTTCTGCCATATCAAAAAGACTGAACTGGCATAAAAGCATTTCCACTTTTAGAGATATTTACTTGACGGTATTGACCTGCCCAAGTATACATTCCTTCAAAAAGAAACTTATGAATCTTTAAAATATCTGAAACAGTATTTACTTCAATTGGATTAATAAACAGTTTTAAACTTTGACTTGCTACTAAACGATATTCTAATTCTCGTGCTTTATTATCATTTTTTTCTCATTAAATTTATTTATGAGAACAGATGAATGGGGATAGGTGTATAAATTATCAGGGTCTATATAATCATACCCATCATATATTTTTTTCTGACCATTATCCAACTCCTAATGCAACTGCCTCTTCTCTCAGTCGCTCCACGTCTTCTACCGTGGGATGCCATCCTTCAATCATATTGGTGCTCAGAGCAAACCAGACGCTCTTAAAAACCTTTTTTTGTTGTCAAAAAAATCACACCCATAATCATCATTTTTTTCTATATCTACATCTAAGGTCATATTCTACCTCCGTCCTATTATTATAGCATATTTTTCAATCATTTTAGTTCTCCTATTTAGTACTTTATCCTACACAAAAAAAGCCCAGCAATTGGGCTTTCTGTGTTGCAGAATAACTAATCCTCATTCCTTACTTGTATGCTGCTTTCCAAGACTTAGCGCTTGCTCTTCTGACATTTCAACTACTTTCGCAAAGTTGGTATTTCGTGGCATGCTATCTTTAGAATACCAATAAACATCCGCACTCCCATTTCTGGCCACATAAACAACTGGAGCTAGTTGAGGAGTTGGTGCTGCAGGCTCTACAGGTTGAACTGGCTGTGCAGGCGCTGCTGGCTGACTCGGTTGAGGGGCTTGACTTGGTTGCGTCTCTACAGAAGGGCTGGCTGGTTGAGGTTGGCTACTTGGTTCTGTCGGTACTAAAGATGGCTTGGCGGTCCCCTTCAGATAATCAATGGTCGCATTCTTAGAATAATTATCCAAGGTAACGGTGGTTATCCCATAAGCATCTACCGACTCTTTATGGCTACTTAAATTGATTGGTAGAAGGTTGCCATCTCGATCAATTCCTACATATTGCAAGGTCACCTGCCGAGGAATCAATTCATCCCCCGTATAGACAGGCGTCACCTTATAATCCAGCCAATAATTGGGGTGGGTGGCCAGCCAGCTATCGAGCCTTTTCTCGTAGTAAAGCATGCCTTCCACATTGCTATCTGCTGTCCCTTTATAATTCCCCGTATTGGTCCAAGCAGTTAGCGGAACCAGATTTTTCCCTTCATTGGTCAGGCCACTAAATTGATAGCCAATCAGATGCCCTCGATGGAACAGCCAGGCCTTCTTTCCTTTATTTCCATAGGCAATCTTATAATTGTGCCAGCCAACCGGATTATAGTTGAGACGTGGTTCTCTTTTTTTCTTTGGCTCATCCTTGTCCTGCAGCTGAATATGTGCCGAAGTCGCCCGACCCTAAATGATCAAAATCCCCAGTACGAGCTGATTATTGCCATTAAAAGGCAATAGATTCAGACTCTGGTAATCGAGATCTGTTTGCTCAGCTTGAGCCCCTTGAACAAAAAGCCAAGGATATAAAAAAACCGAGACCAGCGTAACAATAACATTTTTTTCAAAAAAACCGTTTTTGTAACCATGATTGAAACTCCCACATTTCTATCTAGTGATATTATAGCAGAAAAAAAGCGGTTACAGAACAAATAACTTTTTAGAACCTATTTTATGCTATTTTTTTATTACTCCCAGACTTTCTGGAATTTTTAAAATATTAATTTTAATTGTATTCATCATTCCATTTGAATGTATGGTAAAATAACTAAAAATAATGCTAAAAAAATCAACGCTAAAACGATAAATGCCACGCAAAGTAGCAAAAAAATAATGAGAATGCAACCTCTACTTGCTTGTGCTGTAATCATCGTTTATTCTATACTAAAATCAGTCATATTGCTACTTTATGACAAATTACATCATAGAATATAGAGGAGGTCATACAACATGACATTTGCTGAAAAAAATTAAAAATCCATACGTAAACAAGTAGGGATGTCACAAGAACTTCTAGCTGAAAAAATCGGTGTATCAAGACAAGCTGTAACAAAGTGGGAAACTGGTGCTGGAATTCCAGATATCGAAAATATGATATCCATCTCAAACCTATTTAACATCTCTATCGATGAGCTAATCTGTAATGAAAGAACTACCCTTAATACAAGCGAATATCTTTTTGAGAGTATCACAGAGTATGATATCGATAAGATCAAGAGCTATGATATGAAATTTGGAGCGCAGAAAAGTTTGTATTGTCCGGATACAATGGAGAAAAAATTCGAGTTCGTCTGGTATCCAATCTTCTTTCTACACTTCAAAATGATTTTAAAGTAAAAATTGATGATAGTAGAAAAAGAATTGACCTAGATGTAAGACGTTACAATGGTGTAACAGAGGCAACGGCTAAAGAAACGGTCAGTATCTTTGTGCAAATCCCAACTCGCTATATTAGTCACATTGAATGCGCGGTTCGTGCAGAGTCTGTAGAAATTCACTCCCTAGAATGTGACAATATCGAACTTGACCTTAAGACATCTCGTATTACCCTAGAAGATATTTCAGGTAAAGTAAAAATAAACTGTAATCATGATATGGAAGTATTATGTCATTCATTAAACGGTGAAATTGACATTAACCAGATTTCGGCAACATCCAGAATTCGTATTCCTGAAAACAGCCTATTTACTGCTGTTACCAAAGGAATTGGAACAAATATTTATTATGAAAAAAATGGGCAAAAAACTGAACCATTCGATTCACCCGATGCAGATAATATAATTGAATTGAATGGTATTAAGAGTGAACTAGTTATCTATACAGCTGAAGAAAGAGGGTAACTAAATGAATGTAAATTATTTAAAAAGATACATCATCAGTTCTTATATACTTGTTTGGGCACTCATTATTTTTTTGTAGCAGCTCCTGCAAGTTTAATATTTAAGGTTCCACCTGTTATCATGTGGATTGTACGAAATATTGTCGCTTGGTCTCCATCATACCTTCTTTTTATTTGGATGGAAGTATTTCAGGACTGATGAGAAAAAGAACAACTTTCCTTAAGCGGTGTTTCTCTGCTAAAGTGTCGTTACTCCCACTTCTATCTTCATTTGGTCTTACATTTGGGCTCAGTATTTTATCACTCTTCCTCTACTCACTTATGACCCAAAAAAACAATGTTCTCCTACATCAATCTAGGAACCGTATCATTGCCACTAAGTATATTCTTATCATTTACATCAGGTCCGACTGGTGAAGAATTAGGGTGGCGTGGTTATATGAGAGAAGAATTTAATAAAAAAATATCATTTTTTTAAAAATCCTCTATTTACCAAGGCCTAGTCTGGTGTTTCTGGCATACACTTCTGTGGGTTGTAGATTCAAAAATTTACGGACTGGCGGGCGGTTCCTTATATTATTGCTAATATAGTTGTGATTACATCTATTACTATTTGTATGAATATTATTTTGGAAAAAAATATAACAATCTGATTTATTCTATTTTTCATGCATTTTGGCTTTTAATATCGTTTATGTATTTTTTTGGATGCCGATATCGGATTTTTTTATTATTTTTAACCCTGCTATACCTACTCATCACACCGATTGCAATTCATATACGAAATAAAAACTGTGGATAGATTATAATGGGAAAAAAATCATCCATTAACCGTACAAAATTTTTGTCTTCGAAGGTCCTCCTACAACTGTCTGTTTAACTTGTTTCAAACATGAATCAGCGAGATAGATTGTAAAATCATATAAAAAGAACACCAACAAAAAAATCATCTGTTGGTGTTCTCTTCATTTTTTTAGATTTCGGAAAAAAACTCTTGTCCTTGTATCAGTAGATACCCTTTTATCTCTATTTCCCATAAACATTGTTTTTATAAACAGCAAGTTTACAGTCTTAATCTATGTAGAGATATACACCTTTCCTAAATCAACTTATATTCATACCACTCTTCATCTACTTTCTGAAATCCCAAAGCCAAAAACATTCTTTGACTTTGAGTATTAAAAGGATAAATTTGAGCAGTTACCTTAACCATTTCTTTCTCTTTGGCTAACTGTATCATTTCAGAAATACATCGTCTTCCGATCTGTAAATTCTGATACTCTTTGCTGATTACTATAGAAAGTTCCGAGTTATTTTGAAGTATCACATCTCCAACTAACACTCCCTCATATTGGATATAATAGCAAGATCCGTGTGAAGTTAGGTAATCATACATTTTATGAAGTTTTGTTAGATCGTAAATCTGATCAGTATTATCTACTTGTTTGCAAACCTCACTATCTTGATACCAAAGAAGGGAAATGTCATCATTCCTATAATAAGGAATAAGAGTGATCTGTTCGTCTACTATTCTATTCATTCTTACTTTATCTTTCATCATAAATGGTTTCTATTTCCATTTAGCTCTATCTTATCAGAAAAATAACCGGTCTTATTTCTGATGGATCTAATCCCGGATCACTTTGATTTTTCTTCTATTTGCAATGAAATTACTCAAGAAACTAATCATGGTAATCAGCCCAATGACAAGAGGGAAAATAAAAGTGAAATACATTTCAAAGCTTATCTTATTTTCTTGTAGCAATCCTGTTCTCCAAAGACCAATCGCAACAAAAATAGCTAGTCCCATCACAATCAAGGTTTGAAGGAAAGTTCTTTTTAGCATCTTTTTCTTTGCCTCTCCTACTTCATCTTCTGAAACCTCATAGATGTCGAGTTCCAAACGATGAATCACTTGCTCTTGTTGGTACAGGGAGTAGCAAAATACTAAAAACGTGATCACACTGACATAATCCGTATTAAACATGAAACTGAGCAGGAATCCAAGGATAATTCCCGACATAAAGAGCATGTACATGTTGTTCCCAAAAGTACTCAATTCTTTTTCCTTGTATTCGTCAAGCTCACCTGTAATATCGTAGAAAGCTTTCACACATTTCAATTGCCAGTTTTTATTCATCATCATCGATCCTCCAAAATAAAGAATTCAAATCCGTCCCAAGCTCTTTTGCTAGATTGATACAGAGATCTAGGGAAGGGTTATACTTCCCATTCTCAATCATATTAATCGTTTGCCTGGAAACTCCAATACTTTTTGCCAAAGCCAATTGAGAAAGTCCAAGATTGACTCTGTATTCTTTCACACGGTTCACTTGGCACCTCCTAAATGTAAATGTGTCAAATATATTTGATACATTTATTTTTTACTAATACTAGTTGCCGGATGTCAACTATATTTGACATCATTTCCTAAAACTATTTTCTAAACTTTAAAAGCATTAAAAAACGATAGACGTCTGTAGCTATCGTTGTGATTTCTTTTATATACTATCTAGAGGTTTCTTCCGATACTTCAATATTCCCCATCACCCAATTGGACATCTTTTTGCCTTTGTCTTTATAAGGGTTGGGAGGAAACAAGGTAAACGGGGGGATGCTGGCATCCGGAAAGAATAGTTCTACACTTATCGTTCGCTCGCGATTATGATCGACGTAGGCTGTAAAATAGATATGGTAATGTCCGCTCACATCACCACCATTATCATACTCTCCTCTAGCAGTATTTGGTAAGAGCGTCACAGATTTTATGTCTTGCTTTTCCTGGGCTAAGTGTGCGATGATCTCACTCTTAATAGCAGCCTCATGATTTCTGACGAAATTCCCATCATCACTATATCCAGGATGCTCACTAAGAGAATAGAAAACAATAACCACCAGAAAAGGTAGGGAAATTAAAAAAATAATCAGCTTATTCGATTTTAACATGTGGGTCCTTACTAATCTGAATCAATATTAAGAAATCTCACCTTATAGCCATCTTTGGTATAAAAAAATTCTAATTGAAGGGTCATATCCACTAATTCTGAATTAGAAGTCATCTCATATTCAACGGTAAACCCAGAATGGTCATTATAATCATAAATCTCCAATTGAGAATACTCATAAGGTAGATGGAAATTACATGCCACTCCATATTCATCAATCGTGTCAAAATCATTTAATTCAAGTGTTTTTTTCAACATATCCAAAGAATTCATTTAAATAGTCAATCTCAGATTCGTCAACATAATTCTTTATATCTTCATAATATTTTAAGTGAATATCTTTTTAAAAATATTTGTGATAACCTCTATAACTTTTTCTCTTTTTTTAAATCTATCGAAAAAAATCCCATAGGGAAATCCTTTCTCACTGTACATATTAGTTTACTTAGATGTACTTATCCCATCGCTTTAAGGGCCTATCCAAATAAGAATATGCCTGATTTTTATCTAATCTAGGAATTATGAATTAATTTCTCCAATTCTACTTCTGAAAGATATCCATGATTGTATAGTTTACTTAACAAGGCTTCATCTACGGTAATTTCATAATAGTCAGTCACAAACTCATGAAATCTCTCAAAGCTATCAAAGAGGTAAGATAGCAACCATTCTCCGCCATCCTGATCTTGGTAAGTCTGTTGATGCGCGTGACCGTCATACCAGATAAAGAAGGTTGTTTCATCTTTTTGTTCTTCTGAATAAAGTGAGACATACTTTTCATCCAGTCCTTTATAAAAACTATCGATGATATCTTGATTCCACTCGTCAGCACCAAACTGGCTTAAACTACTTTCATGATCAAAGCCTTTTATAAGGATCATTTTATCAGTCAAAATCACATCTAAAGAATCACCAGATCCATTATCAATAAGATAGCGGACTCCATAGTCTTCCTCAGTCTTAATCACGAGTCTGAGCCAATCCTCACTCGGATCTGTCAGATATTCGTCAATGACTAGCAAGGCATCTAAGCGAGTCTTTATCTTGTCCCAATCAATCTTTCTCATCTCTAAAAACCTCCATCTTATTCTTGCTATTTATCAAGATCACAAGCCCTATAACGAGCTGTTAGATAGCCTGAAAAGCTAATCTGAGGGATATTCCACTCATTAGGCAAATAAATCGAACAATCTACCTGATCTCCAAGAGGAGAACTTGCTGAAAAATCATATCTTCCCAAATCTTCGTTATTGGAATTTCTTTCAACTTGACTCAATCTGCTAGTATTGAACCAGTCTTTAAACAGTAACCAGATTTGCTCGGCATCTTCGTTTAATAGGGAGACTTTCAAGTTGTAGATAATTCCGACCCTACATCTTTTTTTGAATCCTAACTCATCAGCTTTACAAACTTTTATCGATCCCTTATCATACTGCCAGTTATCACTATCTAATAGGGGAAATTGAATAGATAGATTGTCTTTAAATCCCTGTATAGTATCTAATAAATCTTTGGAGGCGGCTTCGAATAATTCTAGTTCTTCCATAGTCTTCTCTTTAATTTTCATAGCGAATCACATTTTGATTTAATCTGCATCAACCCAGATCTGGTATTTTTGACAATGGAGACATCTAAACAAATAACCACAGATAGGCCCGTCTTTAACCAAGTAATCTTCTACATCTTTATATTCTTCACGCGCTTCATAGTCTGCCAAGACTTGCTCAGCGATTCCCATATCCTTCAATTCTCGAGTTCCAACTGTACCCAGGTAAGCACAATAATCTTGGCAACAAGAAAGCCAATATTCTCCCTGCCAACTAGAGTAGCCTGGGGTCTGACAAAAAAGCAGCTGATTCTTTTCTGGATCCAATTCACCCTGCCACTCGGCATCTTGGATAAATTCTGCATCGAATTTTTTGGCTGCTTGACCGTTTGCAATGCAAGTTGGGCAGAGATGTTCTATCTCTTCGATACAATAAGGTATAAGGGTATAATAAACATTGCTTTCTTTCCCACAAGATGGACAAAGCTTGGCTTCTCCTTCAACAAATGAACCTGTAGCTAAGGGATCTGGATGATAGAGAAAATGAGGCAAGTTTTTTAACAAGTCCTGTCTTTGCTTCTTCTCTTCTTTTTCTTAGAGGACGAGGAAGGGCAAAACGATCGCCATGACTCTGACTCATTTCTTGTAAACGGCTCAGTTTCTTTAATTGTTTTCGGTCTGGTTTATCTAAAATTTCGGTAAATAAGCTATAGGCACTGGTGTAGAGACCCAATTGCTCATAGAGGTCAACTAAGACTTTCTTAGCTTCTAAATCATCAGACTTAGCTAATTCATCAGCCAAATCATAGAGTTCCGCAACACTGGAAGAATTTCCATCTTGTTCCAGGTATTGCTTTTTTTAAAAGTAATATACTTTTTCTAGAAATGGATTCATGGGACTACCTTTCTAATGGAATATAAAAACCTTAACAAATAGTCACTAAGACATTCCCCTTGTGGTTTAAGATTTCCTTGTAAAAGTCTTTCATTTTGACAAAGCAGGTTAAAATATCATCCTTGATTTCTTCCTCTTCCTCAAGATAATCCCAAATATCAGGATACAAGTCGGCTTTCTTGCATGCTTCCATACTAAAGTCTTTCAAAGCCTTGTCCATATCAAATTCTTCTAAAGCTTGACTGATAGCCGCAATTCTCGATTTTTCAGTATAGGCGATATATTCAGATACATCCTCTAGAGGAGTCACCCCTAAAACAGCTTCTCTCAAGGGATTGTCATCCAAAAATTCTGAACTACTAAATCCTGTCATGACAAAGAGAAGAGCATCCCACATTTTGTCGATATCTATTATGATATCATGAGTGTCAGCGGAGTCCTCAGCAAAGTCTAACAAGTCATCTTCTTGGTTAGAAAGAGCTTTTATTTGTTCTAATTCATTGTCTGGTAAATATTGATAATTGGCAATCATTCCCATGATTTTTTTCTCCTTTGAATCTTGTAGGATAATACTGATATTTCTAGCTCTATTTCTATAGAAAAATGCTATAATGGAGCTAAGAAATTGTTTTTAATGAATGTTAAATAAAGGGAAATAGTAATGTTCACTAGTATTGTTTTTGGGGTTTTATGCTCTTTTCTTTCTATCCTTATCCTTTACTATCTACCTCTATATCAGACTTGTAGTTGCGGTTAAAAAAAGGCAAAAGACATTCCCAAATGGATTTACAAACTTGGCCATGCTGTTCAAGGAAGAATTCACGTTGACTATGAAGAAATCACTGATGCTAATGCCCTTAAAGAGATTCATTGGTTCTTGCTGATCTATTTAATCGTAAATCTACTCGTATTGGCTGTCCTCTACTATCATAGTAATAGCTTTCCTCAAGCCATTTATGAATGTTTGAAAAAACAATTTTTCATCGTACTTGTTAGTATGGTTTTAAAAAGTATTGGTAAATTTGTTGTACTGGCTATAAGCAAAAACTTTCATAACAGTCATGTCTATGCATCAACCAACGCTTTTATCGGGACAGCTTTTTTAACAAGTTATGTTTTTATGTTCTGCATGATGATGAGTGGTCTTCCAGCTCAACCAATTCCAGTAACCATTCAAGATACCACTGTCATCATCGGTGAAACCAAGGCTTCCGAGCTTTTAGACCAAGGCTATACCTTTGGAGATAAAGGCGCAGAGAGTTCCATCACCAATCCCAAAAACGACCACTTCTACTACGGTCAGCTTCTTGAAGTCAAGCGGGATGATCAGTCCTGTGGCTTTATGAGCCTTACTCCTACGGGAAGAGATACTGATCAACTCAAAAACTGCGTCATCACCTATTACAGAACACCTAAGGATAGCAAGCAACTAGAAAAAATTTCCATCAATCATGTTAAGCTAGCAAATCTCAAGCTCCAAGATTTTCAAACACGAAAATTAATCGATATCTTTGAAGTCAATCCAGCTGATTATAACGTCTCTGATAAAGATACCAACTTTATCCTAACCATCCAAACAACAGATTACGACCTCTGGAAAAGATACCGGATTGAATCCAAGTTCAATTCAGATGGTTCGATTGATAGCTATGGAGTCAGAGCCCAGCATAGCATGTGGGAATGATTCACCATTTCCCCCTTTATCACATAAGCATTAAACTGGAAAAATATCGTCGACAAGTTTATAGGTTTCGATGAATCGAAGGCCAGAGGAACCTTTATCTCTAGTGATTTCTTCATAAATATCTTCTAAATTTTGGGCAGGTGCCAACATCCAAAGACTAAAAGGTCTAAGTTTCACCTGTCCAATTTTTTCAATATTTTCTAATAATTGCCCTAAATCTTTGTGATTGAACCAGCAATCTGTAACGAGAGCAAACTTTGTATTGTCCATCTTACAGGAGATTTGACTGGTCAAAAAATCATCGATGGAGGGCTTTTTGGTTTGTAAGAGGCGTGTGCAAGCCAAATGATACTCAAGCTTTCTAGTACTCTGCTCAACCATAGATACAAAGACAAGACCATACTCATCTTGGAACTTAACAGTAAGGAGATCTCCTTCTTCAAATAAGGTTTACGTTTAGTTTTGGCTTTAGTGACCTTTAGAGGTCTAGGATTTTCAGTTTGCAAATGGATAGCAAGTTTATCCAAGACCTTTTGCCTTTGCTTCAAAGCCTTTGAATCTATTTCCAACCAAAATGGATCAGCCCCTTTTTTGATAAGCTCCAAGGTTTTATCTCTGATATCGTCTGTCAGGTGACCAATCTTCCACAGTGAGTAGGCAAGAGCAGTCCAATAAATTTCTGTAAAAAAGTCTGTTTGACAGTAATCTTTCTCCGCATCGAGGATATCCTTGATAATATTGGCTACATGATCACCATCTCTATAGCGACCAACTACCTCATTGTAAATGTCATACCCTTGATCACTGTCAATGATTTTAACGCCATCAATTGCCATTCTCAACTCCTAATGCTCAATCGACATCTTATTGATAAATCTCAAAGCTTATTTAATCTTATGCTTGTTCATTTTCTCTTGGAAAATATCTGTAAGAATTTGTTGCAATTCTTGAACTTCCTTTTCAGGAAGTTGGCCTTCTTGTTCAGCTACTGCATACAACTCCGGAGACTCGAGCGATACTCTCTTAACAGTACGTGTAATGGCATGTTTTCTAACAAAAAATGGAATCCGTTTAATCATATCTTGAGGAATTAATGCGATAATCTTATTTTACAAGATAGGTTTTCCTGATTTCCATTTTCATGATAGATATTTCTCCTTAAGAAGCTAGATAGTGCTAGATGTTTCTCTTTACTGCTCAATCCGTCTACTCAAGCAGTGGCATAAACTCACAAAGAACTTTGTTTGACTATTGAATATCTTCCATCGCTTCTTTCACATATTCTTCGACATCTTCAATCTCTACAAACAGCGGGTCTAAGTGGCATAAGAAGTGCCAATCTTCGGTGCCGCGTTTTTCTGTAGAGAATCGCTTCGCCGTCTTCACTTCCGAAAAAAAGCTTCTGTCAACTTCATACCCTTTGTTTTCTAGGAATACTTTTGCCTTGCGGAAGTTTGCTTCTCGTGCTTCGACATAAGCTTTCACTTCATCGTTATTCACGACATATGCATCTACTTTTGTAGCTCCTTCGATCATTTTATCGTTTTTAACGGATAGATTCGAAATTTCTTTCCAAATAATGTCCACATTTTCCTCAGAATTAAACGAAAATCTAGATAAAGGGACAATATTTCCATTGAAGACAATCTCCATATAATCCGCTATTTTTTGGATTAAAATACTCCACATCAAAACTATCTTCTTTTTCTAAAGTATATCCCGGGATTTGCGCTACAAAGGCTCTTCCCTCTTCTAAAGAATCAAACACGACTAAATCTTTTGAATAATTGTTTTTGGTACAATTCTAATAGATACATCATTAATCCTTTTCAATATTTAGATAGAAGATAGTTTTTTTAGCAAACTAATATACTCAACACGTGAGGATAGAGATTCAAGCATTCTTTTTTTACTAAATAGGATTGATTGCTAAAAAAATTTCACCAGCTTACCTCCTCTTGTCTCATCCTCAATTATAACACGTTTCCACTCACATATCAGATATTTATTATTGGACCAAATAACCTTTTGAAATAGAAAACAAGCTCACCAATTCATCAAGTCTATATTTTTTATGAGATTCTTCATTAATGCTAAAAGATTTACAGTTTAAATTTTATTAAAAAAATCCTTGTTCATGACCTTACGTAACGATGTATAATAGGTATGAGGAGGTGGGTAATGATGGCTAAATATAGAGCAATTCCGGAAGGATTTATGACAGTGGGGGAACTTGCTAAGAAAATGGGAGTTACCATCCGTACTCTACAATATTACGATAAAGAGGGGCTACTTTCCCCATCGGCAGAAAGTGAGGGAGGTCGCAGGCTTTATACCGATAAAGACTTAGTGCTACTCCATCAGATATTGTCTTTAAAATCATTAGGCTTTTCTCTCAAGGATATAAAGGGGCGTTTGATCTCTTTGAAAACACCTGATGATGTTGCTAAAGCTCTTACAGAGCAAGCAGATATTCTTCGTAAAAATATTGAACAACTTAAGGATTCTTTAGTCGCAATAGAGCAGTTAAAGGCAGAAGTTTTACAAATACAGACGGTCAATTTTAAGAAGTATGCAGACATTATTGTCAATCTACAGATGAAGAATGACTCCTACTCTCTCATTAAGCGCTTTGATGATGATACGCTCGACCAGATACGCAGTCGATTTGACAAAAAAAGCGGGCAAGATTTTATGGATAGGTTGAACCGCCTAAGTGATCAAATCGTAGAGCTTCAGAAAGAAAATGTACCAGCTGAAAGCGAACAATGCCAACAGGTTGTGCAAGAATACTGGAGTTTGATTATGGAGTTTACAAATGGTGATATGAGCATGCTTCCGAAGTTGATGGAAATAGGGAATATTGATACCGCCTCAAACGCTTGGGAAGAAAAGCAAAAAATCGTTAATGATTATTTAGGGCCTGCTTTACAAGTCTATTTTTCAAGGCTTGGAACCAATCCCCTTGAGGAGGTAGAACCATGAAAGACGCAATAGAGGTTTCTGGATTAAAGAAAAGTTATGGTAGCAATATGGTTCTTAGAGGTCTCGATTTCAAATCAAACAAGGAGAAATCTTTGCTCTGCTCGGAGTGAATGGAGCTGGAAAAACAACAACGCTTGAATGTATCGAAGGTCTGAGAAAATATGACGAAGGCACTATCGTTGTAAACGGGAAAACCGGAATTCAACTACAGTCCTCCTCTCTACCCGCTCACATCAAACCGATAGAAGCCATAAAGCTCTTTGCAAAATGGAATCATACATACATTGATAATGCTATGCTAAAGGCCCTTGGCATAAAAGAAATGAAGGAGTCGCAATACATAGAATTATCCACCGGTCAAAAAAGAAGATTACATCTTGCTCTTGCACTTATCAGTAATCCGGATATTATTTTTCTCGATGAACCGACAGCGGGACTTGATGTTGAAGGAAGACTATCCCTCCATGAAGAAATCCGAAAGCTCAAATCACAGGGCAAGACAATTGTTTTGGCAAGCCACGATATGGCCGAAGTTGAAACCCTATGTGACCGCATTGCTATTTTGAATAGTGGAAAGATTGTCTTTTGTGGTACTCCTTCAGAACTGACAGACAGGTTGGGAAGAAAATATTTCATCCATTTAAAGACCCGGGACGGAGAGGAATCTTTTGAAACAGATACGATCGAGGATAGCTTAATTTCATTATTGGAAGAATGCAAACAGAAAAATATCCAGATATTGGATATCAAGGTTGATCGTGGCACACTGGAGCAGCATTTCATTGAAATGGCAAGGAGGGGTTTGGAATGAATGGTTTTTTATATAGCCTAACATTACAGTGGAAATTGGACATACGAAGTAAGTCTCTCTTGGTTACTTACTATATTGTACCGATTATTTTCTTTCTTCTCATGGGTGGTATTTTTACTTCCGTTATGCCTGAAATGGGTAGCACACTTATACAGTCAATGATTGTCATGAGTGTTTCAATGGGAGCCTTTCTCGGTTTACCGCCTTCCTTGATTGAAACATACGGAAGCGACATAAAAAAGATTTATAAAGCAAATGGTGTGCCTATTCATTTAGGATTGGTGACCATAGTTCTCTCTGCCTTTGTTCATTTGATAATGACTTGCATAGTGATCCTACTACTTGCTCCAATTTTATTTAAAGCAAGTCTACCAAGTCAATTTCCCTTATTCTTTCTCGCGCTTGCCATCTACATTTTTGTATCGTTGAGTATCGGAAGTATACTGGGCCTTACTGTAAAAAATCAAGCAAAGCTGACCATGATAGCGCAACTTGTATTTTTACCCTCAATTATGCTCTCAGGAATCATGTTTCCCATCACCTTACTGCCTGATTTTCTTCAAGCAATCGGGCGTCTTTTCCCCGCTTCTTGGGGATACCGCTTGATGCTAGATCATGGTTTTGGTCTTGAAAATCTTTGGTATCTGATTCTTGTATCTTGCATTGCAATAATATCATCTATCCTCCTGTTGAATAAACAAAAAAATCTAACTAGATGCCTGAATAATTCCATGCCAGCTTTTTACTTTAAAGCAAAAAGCGAGATAGATCGTAAAAATCAAATGAAGAGAACACCAACAAAAAAATCATCTGTTGGTGTTCTCTTCATTTTTAGATTTCTGAAAAAACCTCTTGTCCATGTATCAGTAGGTACCCTTTAACTCTATTTTTCATGAACATTGTTTTATAAACAGTAGATTACAGTCTTAATATATATGGAGATATACAACTGTTCTATATCAACGTATATTCATACAACTTTTTCATCTACTTTCTGAAATCCCAAAGCCAAAAAAACATTCTTTTGACTTTGGGTATTAAAAAGGATAAATTTGAGCAGTTACCTTAACCATCTCTTTTTTTCTTTGGCCAGCTGTATCATTTTAGAAATACATCGTCTTCCGATCTGTAAATTTTTGATACTCTTTGCTGATCACTATAGAAAGTTCTGAGTTATCTTGAAGTGTCACATCTCCAACTAACACACCCTCATATTGGATATAATAGCAAGATCCGTGTGAAGTTAGGTAATCATACATTTTATGAAGTTTTTGTTAGATCGTAAATCTGATCAGTATTATCAACTTGTTTGCAAACCTCACTATCTTGATACCAAAGAAGGAAATGTCATCATTCCTATAATAAGGAATAAGAGTGATCTGTTCGTCTACTATTCTATTCATCATGACTTGTTCTTATTTCTATCTAGAGGTTTCTTCCGATACTTCAATATTCCCCATCACCCAATTGGACATCTTTTTGCCTTTGTCTTTATAAGGGTTAGGAGGAAACAAGGTGAAAGGGGGGATGCTGGCATCTGGGAAGAATTGTTCTACGCTTATCGTTCGCTCGCGATTATGATTGACGTATGCTGTAAAATAGATATGGTAATGTCCACTCACATCACCACCATTATCATACTCTCCTCTAGCAGTATTTGGCAATAAGGTAACAGATTCTATGTCCTGCTTTTCCCGGGCTAAGTTTGCGATGATCTCACGCTTAATAGCAGTCTCATGATTTCTGACGAAATTCCCATCATCACTATATCCAGGATGCTCACTAAGAGAATAGAAAACAATGACCATCAGAAAGGGAGAAATTAAAAAAATGATTAGCTTATTTGATTTTAACATGGAGGTTCCGCATCCTACTTATAAAAAATCTTGACCCAATCCTGCTTTGCACTAAGGATACGAGCAACATACACCCTATGCTTCTCAATATAATAAAATGTAAGATAGTTCTCTATTGGCATATAACGATAGGGTTTTCCATCATTCGTCATCTCACCATAGCCCCGGCTTGATACCAGAGGACAGGCTTCTGGAAAGAGTTCTAGGGTCTCAAGAGCGCTCAATAGCAAATCGACTTTGCCATCTGCAGCTTGCTGGCTATAAAAATTCACAAGAATATAGTCGTGAATGTCACGCAAGTCCTGCTTAGCACGATCTGAAAGAAAAGACCTGATAACGTTTCAACTTAGTCAAGACCAAATTCCTTTCTCACATCGGCTACAGAAGTAACTTTTCCTTGAGCGATTTCCTGATGCCCCACTAAAATCTCCTTCTTCAAATCTTCAAAGGCTACCTGATACTGTTTGTCCTGCAAATCACTCGAAACAAATTCTTCTGGATCCACAGTCCCATTAGCAATTTTTCGAAGTACTGCATTTAGGACATCTGACACAGAAATTTTTTTATCCGCAAGCACCTCTTTTGTTTTTTGGTAAAACATCGCATCTGCTCGAAAATTCACTGCTTTCGTGTTTGCCATTTCTACCTCTCCTTTGTACATACAATTTGTATATACATACTACCATAAGATAGAGAGGGGAATCAAGTAAAAAATGGATTCTTCTTTCACTAAATCTAATTAAGAGATACCGATAGCTAATCTATATTCTTTCTCTCGTGTCATCTGATACCTCCTAGAATCAACAATTTAAGTAGATTCCACATCTTAATTTGACAACTCCAAGTAATTGTAGTCAATTATATTAGATATATTTTATTAATTTCTTTATAGTAAATTACTATTTCTCTAGCCAAGAGAACGCTTGGTTTAGCATTTCTTTTGCTTGTCCAACTATACACGGTCCATGAGAAATAATAATATTCTTAGGTTCCCATTTCTTTACTATACGATAACTCTTCAATGCCTGTTTTTTACTAAATAAAAAAGTCATTCTTAAATCTCTTGGTGTTTTACCATTTGGATAGTGATTATCGCCTATTTTAAACAGTAGCTTTTCAAAAATCGATACATTCTCAGTTTCTATGTTTTCAATAAGATCCGTTAAAATCAGAGTTGAACTTTCATTATGGAAAAAAACAACCTCTTTTACATAAAAACTTCCCTCAAATGTTGTAAAAAGAATTTCTTCGTTCCAATTGGCCTTGCTTAATTCCTGACCATAATCCAAACTCATTCCCGATTTTCTGGCACGCTTTTGAACACCACTAGCTAGCCAAACTTTTGCTTCAGGAAATAGTTGATGCCATTCATCTATATAACTATAATGTAAGACATTGGGTGCAATAAGGTGTTTTACCTCACCTAATCGCTTGATTTCAAAAAGTAAATTGTCATTAGGCTTAGTCGGTGAATGCACCCAAAGACCACCGTTCTGTAGACGGATAACTGTCATTCTAGTTGAAAAAGGCACTTTGAAGAATTTAAAATCCATCAGTACTTCTTCCCCATCCACAATCCATAGATTATCTGCTATCTTTTTTAAGGAATTGAGGGGACTATATTTTCTGACTTTCATGAAACTCTGCTTTCTAAATTAATAAAGTATAATCAATCGTTATTCTCCAAAAATGGCACCACCAAATCAATCCACTCTTGAGGTAGATAAGCTGATAAATAGCCGTGGTTATAGCCCTTAGCTTCATACAGGATCGTATTGGGATGGAGCTGCTGAAATAATTTCGCCGATGCTTTCACACAGTTCAATTCTTTTTCACCATAGATATACAGAACCTGCGCCTTACTAGCAGAAATCGTATCCTTGAGCTTGTAACGCCCCATATAAGTTTTGTAAATGGTCACCAATGTTTTGATAGGTGTCCTTGGCAGATCCTCTAAATAATAAGCTTTTATTTCCTCTGGATAAGCCAGTTTAGGATAGAGTTTGTTCATCATGCTTAATTGAAGTTTGCAAGAGAATTTACTGAACATCAGTTTACCAAATAGTGATACTAGAAAGATGCTGATTTTAGCTAACCTTGGTTGAGGAATACAGAGGCTTCCGTCTATGATGGCCTTCTCAGCAATTTCGCTGTCTAAGGACAAAAGCTCCATAGCAATTTGACCTCCAAGCGAAACACCACCAATCGCAAACAACTTCCCGCCACAGTGTTCTTTGATATAGTCTAGGATCTCCAAAGCAGAATCTTCCGTAGAAACATAATCAAGTTGATATTCTTCGCCGTGGCCATTCAAAGTAGGTAAAATAACACGGTATTCTTCTGATAAGATCCGTGCTTGGCGAAGATAATTCCACCAAGAACTGCCACCGCCATGTATCAGCAAGATAGGAGGCAAATTCTTATCACCAAATTCATGGAATTTCATGTTTAAACTCCTTACTGTGGGATTTTTCACTAGATACATCCATATTAAATCATTTTGAACAAGCAGTGATACTGCCTCAACATGTGATGCTAGCAAACATCTATATTATCGAACGAAAAGTGACTAGTATGGCTTTGTTATTATATGATTGAACGAATTTATCACTTTAAGAAATGTAAAAACCTACCGATAAGTCTTCATCAGATTCATGTGGTTTCCAAGCTACATTAAAACCGTAGCTATAGCTCCAATCTGGATGCCAGTCCTTATAATATGGGACACGACTGTATTTGCCAAGTGTCACTTCATCCTCCTCTGATGATTCCTGACAGGTTATCCCAAACTGGATACCATCAAGTTCCCAGTAATTTCCCCAAACATATTCATAAGAAATGACATCAACCCAGCGGGAAGCGTCAATCTCAAAGTCGGTACATAACTTTAACGATTGGAAAGTACTATAGTGCATATTGTAAGGTTTGATATGTATAGCGCAGTCAACGTGATACTTTTCATAATTGGTATTCAATAGGATAACCTTCATTGGAATGGGAACGCCATTCAGTTCCAACCACCAGTATCCAAGTTTATTGTGCAAAATATCAAAATATTCGTCTGTTGCTACTGATTTAGAAAAATCATTTATTTGCAAACATCGACCTGACCTTAATAATTCAGCTGCAATCTCTCTTGCTTTCCCTTTATCAAAATCAGAGTAACGCTTAATCACACGCTTTAACTTGTCAATTGGATATGAGATGTCTTTTTGCGAAGCCTGATATATCTTCACAACATGAGCAATCTTTTCAACGTCGTTGATTCCAACAGGTACAACCACAAAATGGTCTTCCCTGATTGATTCATCCTCACAAATATAGATGTATTCCTCACCAAACTCTGAAAAAGTGACTGATGCAACTCTGTAAACTATATCTGATGAATTTGAATCAGTTTCTTGATCAGATAGCTCCTTCTCTTTACTATCTAAATCTATCCACTTATAGAAAGTATAACGATTTGGATTCTCATCCTCACCGAATACCATCAAGCTATGACAATTTGGACATTGCCAAGCATAGTACGAAGCATCAGTAATATCATAATAATCAATCTTATTATTTCATCTGCGGTATCCGTTATCTCTTCCCATAACTCATCCGAGAATACCGAAAAAGCATTCTGGTCTGGGGCAGCATGGTCATTCATTGGATATCCGCATTGACAAGTCCACTTACCCATAATAAAACTCCTACAGCTAGTAACAAATCATACCGTTTATCGTTTTAGCCTATTATACCACGAAACAACACAAAAAACTGCAACCTTTCGATTGCAGTTTCCTACAAGTCAACTTCTCTTCCTTCAAGGAAAGTTACAGGAATCTGCCCACTTCCTGAGATTGTGATGTTGTCGAGAAATTGGCACATGATATTCCTGTCAAAATAACTACTCAACTTGACCAAAATCCTATCCAGTTTACCATCTCTACAATCCTATATCAGTCGGTAAAAGGCATCACCACACTATGCAGTTCTCTGTTACCGTATCGTTTCGTCTGTTTCCCTCCTCATTCTATGAGACCTATACCCCATGATACCTTCTCGACCTTCGGTTTCACCTTGTCGCATGGGCGGATCATCTTTCTTTTCTAGGAAATCAAGGAAATAAGGCGACTTGGCTGAGATATGGTTAATCATGAAATCAAACATGAGATAGTAGTCTTGACTGAGTGCCTCAATATCGCTCCAATCTCCAAAACCCTCATCAACCTTGGTATAGTCCACGGGTGCAAACCCGCGGTCGCCTGACGATGGAAAGAAGGGAAGAATGTGGACACCACCGACCACATCTTTCAAAGGACCTTCTAAGACCTGCTTCAAGTCTTTCAGATTTTTTCCAAGACTGTCTGAATAGGTAATTAACATTGCTTAATTTTTACTTTCATAACTTGCTCTATTTACCTTCCTCAAAGCGTTTATAGACTGCTATAAATTCCTCAGCAATCGTTCGAAAACCTTCTGCACTCAATAACTGATCCTCAGCGTGCATCAGAATTAGACCTGTTTGGTTTAATTCCCCATTCATTTCTTTTGTCAAAAGTGAGTGGTGAGCATTGTGTCCCTGTACAAATGCTTCTTCGCCTTGTTTAATTCTATCTTTAGCCTGCTCAAATTCACCCTGCTTAGCCAATTGAATAGCATCGATGTACATAGATTTTGCTGTTCCTACATAGGTGATAATTTGAAAAACACACTTCGAGTACTTTTTTTCGTCCATTTTAATGCCTCTCTTACCAATCTTCGTCTTCTAAATCGCTTGTTTCTTGTATTTCAGCTTGTAAAGCTTGTTTATCCATCTGTTTAATAAACGGATAATAAACAAAGAAAGACATAACCAAAATAAGTGTTTGCAACAAGGCTGTTTTCCAACCACCGATGATAAATCCTGAAATAATTGGAGGACAAGTCCACGGAACTTGAACGGCACCATACATAGGTGTCAGTCCAAAATAAATCGCTGAATACTGGATGATACAAGATAAAATAGGCGTTAATATAAAGGGAATTGCTAAAAACTGGATTCATTACAATCGGCAAAACCAAAGAGCACCGGCTCATTGATATTAAAGATGGCTGGAACCATTTCAAGACGTCCAAGAATTTTTTTAGTTGTTTTTGATTTTTGCAAATGCAACCATGTAAACTACCAAACCAATCGTAATCCCGGCACCTGTAACATTGATAAATTGATCAAAAAAATTGAATCGTCACAATATGACCACCATTGGCTAGATTTAATTCAAGGCCCTTATCTAAAATGGCTTGGTTTTTCCAAAGCATTCGCCTGTAGCAAGCCACTCATGATGCCACCAACTACAGTTGAGCCGTGCACCCCAAACATCCATAAGAATGGTACAAGGAAACACATAAGCACCGCACCAAACAATGAGTCAGTCAAGCCTTGCATTGGTGTTTGAATAAGATTATAAATCACTTCAATCGTTGTGACCTTAAACAATTGTTCAACAAGTCCGACAAAGATCGTTGCCGCTGTGATGATAACAGTAGCAGGAATCAAGGCTGAAAATGCGTTGGCTACACCAGTTGGTACGCCATCTGGCATTTTGATTTTGATATTTTTTTCTTCAAAAAAACCAAGAATAGCTTGCTCCTACAATCAAACCAACGATAATGGCACCAATCATCCCTTTCCCGGAAGTCCAATCCTTCAGAATAATGTTACCAACTACATCCCCATTTTTAGAAATCAAACTGGAGGGCTGGATTAGCAAGAAAACTGCTAAGGCAATGACACCTGCCCCAAGCGGCTCCTGTTTTTCTAGCTTAGCATAGGTATACGCAATCCCAATGACTGTTACAATCGCACTGATATTAAAGGTCGCACCAATTGCTTGATTGAGAACAGGGGTAATACCACTAGTTTCTAACATCGTTGCTAGAGCTGGAACTGGAAAATTGGCCAAGATAAGAAAGATGGAGCCAACAATCAACAATGGCATAGAGAAAACAATACCATCTTTTATCGCTGTTACACCTTTGGTATTGACAAAGGCCATCATCCGATCAACAAACTTTTTAATTAGTTTATCCTTCATCATCTTCTCCTTATTTTTTCATCATGTAAGCTTGTTTAAGAACTGCCATACCGTTTACAGTGCCATAATCAGCCATTGCAATCACTTCTACAGGAACATTGTGAGAAGCACAAATTTCTTTTGCTTTTTCAAGTTGGAAACCAACCTGTGGGCCTAATAGAGCCACATCAATATCTCCAACTCTTTGTTCCAATTCACTGATGGAATAAGCTGCAATTGTTGCATCTTTCCCTTTTTTCTGAGCCGCTTCTTTCATACGCTCAACCAAAATACTTGTTGACATACCTGCTGCACAAAACAATCCAATATTCATTTTAATTACTCCTTATAATTCGTTTCCATTTGATGTAATCACTTTTTGATACCATGTAAAGGAATCTTTCTTCATTCGTTGCAAAGTTCCTTCGCCATTATTATTCTTATCGACATAGATAAAGCCATAACGCTTCTCCATTTCACCTGTACCAGCACTAACAATATCGATACAGCCCCAAGGGGTATAACCAATGACATTTACGCCATCTTCTTCAATCGCTAACATCATTTGTTCAATGTGTTGTTTGAGGTAATCAATGCGGTAAGAATCATGGATTCCATCAGGCTCTACCTTATCATAAGCACCGAATCCATTTTCAACTATAAAAAGCGGACAGTGATAGCGATCGTATAAAAGATTTAAGCTATAGCGTAATCCCTCAGGGTCAATCTGCCAACCCCAATCGCTTGATTCAATATAGGGATTTTTCTTAGTATAAACATCTTTGAAAAGCTCTTCTGTTTCCTCAGATGCTGTAGCAGTCACTGTATCACTCATATAGTAACTCAAGCCAATATAATCTACACAACCTTCTTTTAGAGTTTCTAGATCTTCTGGTAAAATATCCAGTTTGATATTATTTTTTCGACAAAAGGCCTCGATATAGTAAGGACGCTCTCCAAAAACATGAAGATCTCCATAGTGAAATAAACGATGCTCCATTGCCTTCTGGCTAGCAAGTATATCTTTTGTATCACATGTATTCGGGTAAAATGGTACCATTGCCAGCATACAACCAATTTTTGAAATTTTTTTATTGATTTTCCGACCCAATTGAACAACTTTTTGCAGAAGCCACTGACTGATAATGGATAACCTGCTGTAGTACCTCAACTGGATTTTTCATCTTCTTGATAAATGACACCAGAATTAGTCCATGAGCACCAAGGAACATTAATTGCACCTTGATTATTGATCTCGTTAAAGGTCATCCAATACTTAACTTTGTCCTTATATCGTTCCATGACGACTTCCGCAAAACGAACAAAGAAATCAATCAACTTGCGATTACGCCAAGCACCATACTTAGTAACTAGATGATAGGGCATTTCAAAGTGACTGAGTGTGATGACCGGTTCAATTTGATGAGCTAGCAGCTGATCAAATAAATCATCATAAAATTTCAACCCTTCTTCGTTAGGTTCTTCTTCATCTCCATTTGGGAAGATACGAGTCCAGGCAATCGAAGTTCGAAAACACTTAAATCCCATCTCAGCGAATAATTGTATATCGTCCTTATAGGTTCTGTAAAAATCTATTGCATCATGATTCGGATAATATTCGTCAGGTAAGACGCCATCAGTAATCTGTCGAGAGTGGCTAGCACTTCCAACCGTCATCACATCGGCTATCGAAATGCCTTTTCCACCTTTATCATACCCTCCTTCAATTTGGTGAGCAGCAACTGCCCCACCCCATAAAAAGCCTTCTGGTATTTTTGCCATTTTACCTATCCTTTCTGTATTTTGTACTAGCGCTATGAACAAGTCTATTTTATAACATACTGTACCTGCTGACAATAGATATTGAGATAGAAAATATATGTACAGTCGAACAATATTTGTTACATAAAAAAACAAGAGTTTTTCACTCCTATTTTTTTAAATAAACTTGGTAACGTAAGGATTCTAAAAAAATAGACAACTGGAATCTGAGTGGTCAAATTAGTGGAACGTAGCGAGGAATCTGCGTAGGCAACTGGCATAAAGTAGGATAAATTTATATCCGATAGCTGTGATAAAGTGGAAATATCTGTATTTGTCAGACTAACAATCTTAGCATTTCTTTCTTTGAATCCCTGTACCAGAGTTAGAACTTCTTCTGTCTCACCGCTGACACTTAGAGCAATAACCAAAAACATCCTCCAAATTAGAATGATGCAATTTCAGAGAATAAAATGGGTTAGTAATAGCAAAGCTAAGAATACCGATTCCAGAAAAAAGATATGAGCCATATTCTGCCAAACTTAGACTAGTACCCACCCCTAAAAAGATAACTTGTTTGGCTTGAACGATCAAGTCTGCTATCTCTGATAGTTGTTTTTTTAAAGCTTCATCTTGGACACTAGTCTGTAAAAATTGTATTGCTGGAATATCAATAGGAAAGTAGTGACGATGTTTATTTTTCCTTATCTTCCGACCTTGACAAGGCATATTTTTAAATCATTGTAGCTATCAAATCCCATCTTTTTCGCAAAACGAATGATGGTTGTTGTCGATAGATTTATAGATGTCGATAGCTCTCTGATAGTCATCGTAGCAACTTTATCTCTATGTTGCAATATAAAATTATACACGCTTAATTCACTATTATTTAGCCCTTTTGCTTTATGATAATCAAATAAATTCATAGACACCCTTATGCTTTTGTAGTATATAGTTGTTTCATTAACATTTCAATAATGAGAATAACAGGTACCTGCGTCGTAATATTAAACCCATTTAAAAATAATTGAGGAACATGATAGGTTATGGAGCAATCAGATAGCCTTGACAATGTTGATTCCAATGTATTTGTGATGGCAATAACTGGACAACCTTTTTCCTTTAATTTTTGTACAATTTTCAATGTTTGAGAAGTCTCACCAGATTCGGATAAGGCAATGACACAAGTTTTTTCCATACTGTTTTGTAGCACTGGTTGCCAAGGATCTTCAATACACATACTAAATTTGCCAATATTTGAAAAATAGCGCGCTCCATATCGACCTAAAGTTCCAGAGGAACCAATTCCGACAAAAACAATCTGTTCAACGTTCTTTAAGATTGCCACAGCCTCCATAATCAGCTGCAAAAAAGTATCTTGCTCAGTATAATCAATGAATAGCTTCAAAGAATTATTGTCTTGATTGTTTAAAAATAATTTGCTCATTTTTTTAAATATTCTTTATAAGCAATCTTAAAATGGCTATATCCATCAAATCCTAGATGCTTGCAAAATCGTTGTACGGTTCCAACTGATACATGTGCAAGTTGGGCCAATTCCTTGATTGTCATAGAGGATATATTTTCATTTTCTAAAAATAGTTGTATAAATAGCATTTTTCTAAGTCGTTAAAACTTGCTACAACCTCATAACTAAACATATAATCCCTTTTTTTCTATCTCTATTGATTTGCTTACAATGTAACAAAAAAACTAATAACCAAAGTGTTCTACACTAAAATAATGGAGAGCATAATGGCTATAAAACCAAGTCAGCATTAAAATCTATTAGAAAACCAGACGAATCAGATTTGTCTAACGAGACATGGTTAAGAGAAAATACTTTAAAACAGTATTGCCTTATGTTCTAGATTATATCATATTTTTTTGAGCATACTTTGAGTATTGTTAGTTTATTGACTTAAAAGAAACATAACAAGAGCTTATCTCTATTAAATTGTCTCAATTTCAATCGTCCATTCTGGAGATATGTAAGGTGGGGACGTTTCTATTCCCATAAACTCCTTGTCAATGGAAACAAACACGTACCCACAGGGTAAATGGAAATAGAAACTGATAATTTCTAGCTATCACTTCTATTCATTCCAAAAATTTTCTCACTCTGATACTTCCCCACGCCAATACAAAAAGCCTTGCAATCAAGGCTTTTCAAACTCCCTTGCGTTCAAAGGTTTCTAGGTTTTTACGAGCAGAGCAACACACTCCACGTGATGCGTCTGTGGACTCAAAAGGTTTGGGAAACCTTTTGAGGATTAACTACGTTTCACTAACAAACTTACACACTCAACATGTGCTGAGAGCTTTCTTCTATACTAATAGACGAAAGGGTGTGAAAATGATTTTTAAATGATACTGTGGAACGGAACAGTAGCCCTAGTATTGACTACTGTCGTTTCTATTCATATTGGCTATTCTAGGACTGAGATGAAAAAATCTATAAATGCTCAGAATAAAATTGAACCCGCAAATCTCCCCAAAACAATGGTGAGTCATGTACTTGTATTATTCCGAAAAAATACACCTCTGGTGCAGTGAGACAAATTGGTGTATCTTATAGTGGCTTCGTAGATGAAAGCTATACTCTACTATCACTCTTTGATGATGTAGAACAAATTGAAAAAGATAAT
>BNJU01002307.1_pt1 | contig 73208 bp, 101 predicted proteins | sample 8539281 | NCBI WGS metagenome assembly BNJU01 (sample SAMD00202456, study PRJDB9452) | human saliva metagenome | isolation source: human saliva | place: Japan
TCAGTTACGTATTGCTTTTCGCAGATTACACGTCCTTCTTCGCCTCTGACTTGCCAGCATCCACCTGTACGCTTAGTTTTCCACTTAACCATACAACCTCAAAATTCTTGATGTTGTGTTTTTCGAATCCAAACACTTGATTGCTTTTGTTCAATCACGATTTTATTCTCATCTGTGACTTCTCTCTCTTATCCTTAAAAAGAACTTTGAAAGTCCTCTCTCAGCTCTTTTCAGTCTTTGTTTCCTGGTTGCAGTTATCAGAAATAACATTTCAGTTATCAATCGCTAAATAAACTCACTCAAGTATAAAACTCAATTTACTTACGATGGATAAGTGGTGAGATAAGCGGATCGAACGACACTCCTGTGCGTGCAAGGCAGGCGCCTCCCCAGCTGAGCCATATCCCCATGTCAATCGTTTATTTATTACTCCTTATTCACCTCTCATCACTCTTCACCCAGCTCTGAGTGGTGGTCTGAGTGACTTGAACCACACTGACCTCACCTCTCATCAGGGGTGCGTGCGCTCTAAACCACCTGGAGCCGAGCAGACCCAAGTGAATAACGGCTTTCGCCTGCTCAATATTGTCTACAATATATCAATCAATCTGTGTGTGGACACTTATTGTCTCTCGTTTTTGGTAGAGGTGATCCAACTGCAGGTTTCCACGGTTACCTTTTGCACGACTTCACCCCAGTCATGAATCATACCGCGGTAAACGCCTCGAAGGTTAAGCTATCTTACTTCGGGTACAACCCACTCGGCATGGTGTGACGGGCGGTGTGCAGCAAGCGCCTGGGAAACGTATCTCACCGGGCAACATCCTGATTTGGCGATACACGGCGATTCCGACTTCGGCGGAGCCGAGCGCAGACTCCAATCGGACTTAGACTGCACTTTGTGAGATCTTCGGCTCCAGCTTTCCGCACTCGCAGCTTCCCTCTGTATACGCCATTGCAGCATCGGTGTAGCCCTCACTCGTGGCGCTGCCAAGGATGACTTGACGTCATCCCACCTTCCTCCGGTTTATCAGCACCGGCAGTCTCTCGAGTTCCCGACCAAACTGCTGGCAACAAAGGATAAGGGCTGCGCCTCGTTGCGGACCCTAACCCAACATTTCACAAACACGAGCTGACGACAGCCATGCAGCACCTGTCCCAGAGCTCCCGAAGGCACCCAATCCATCTCTGGAAAGTTCTCTGATGTCAAGAGTAGGTAAGGTTCTTCGCGTTGCATCGAATTAAACCACATGCTCCACTCGCTGTGCGCGTCACTCATTTTGAGTCAATCTTGCGGCCGTACTCCAGGGCGGTCGATTTATCACAAGCGCAGAGTGGCGCCAAACTTGTAGCTCAACTCACTCGACATCGTTTACAGCGTGGACTACCAGGCATCTAATCCTGTTTGCTCCCCACGCTTTCGCACATGAGCGCCGGTACATTCCTCAAGGCTGCCTTCGCCTTCGGTGTCCTCCACATCTCTGACGCATTTCACCGCTACACGGGAATTCTACCTCCCTAAAGTACTCTGGCGACCCAGTATGAAATGCACCCCAGGTTAAGCCCAGGGCTTTCACACCCCTTCACTTAAGTCACCGCCTGCGTGCCTTTTACGCCCAGAGTTATTCCGATTAACGCTCGCACCTCCGCGTATTACCGCGGCTGCTGGCACGGAGTTAGCCGGTGCTTCTTCTGGTTAACGTCAATCCTCTAGTTTATTAAACCCAAGTGCCTTCCTCGCTACCGAAAGAACTTTTACAACCCGGAAGGCCTTCTTCATTCACGCGGCATGGCTGCGCCAGGGTTGCCCCATTGCGCAATATTCTCCCGCTGCCCTCCGTGGAGGTCTGGGCCGTGTCTCTGAGTCCCAGTGTGGCTGGTCATCCTCTCAGACCAGCTAGAGATCGTCGGCTTGGCGAGCCTCTACTCACCAACTACCTAATCCCACTCTGGGCCTCATCCGGCGGCATGTGGCGAAGGTCCACACTTAATCTTTTCGATATTACGCGGCATTAGCCACAGTTTCGTAGTTATCCCTCCATAAGCCCTTTAGATTCCTGCCATTACTCACCCGTCCGCTACTCGTCATCAAAGAAGCAAAGCTTTTATGTTACCGTTCGACTTGCGATGTGTTAATGCTGCCATGTTCAATCTGAGCCATGATCAAACTCTTCAATTCAAGTTCAATCGCTCAATACTGCTGACATAAAAATGTCACTACTAAAAAGTATTATGAATTTCTAGTTGGCACCTATTAAGACTTCAAAATTAAAAATATTTTTAAAACAAGTCAATCAACAAGTGCCCATACAGATTGTCTGATATATTGTAAGAGCAAAAAGAACGACGCACTGTCTTTAAGAGCGTCACAACAGCGCGTCGTTGTGTGTGGGGCGTATTATAGGCATTTCAGATGCCTTTGCAAGATCTTTTGTCATGTAAATCTTAGTTGAAGATCTTTTTAATCAAATAGTCTAAAAACACTATTTTTATGGTGTTTTTATTCTACGAATTCAGACTTTCTGTAAACTGCCTTTTACTTTTTCCCAATCAGTATATTCAATTTCTTTTGGTCGAATCTGTCTCACCACCTGTAATTTTCATAATCAATTGGATCATGACACGATCAATCCATTTATAGCGAGGATATAGTGCGCTCTCTTGCAAACACGCCGACTTTTTTCCGGCGTCCATTTTATACGTTGAAAGGAACTTACGCACATAGACACTTTCCTCTGGCGTCTCTTTTTCTTCTTTTCTCGTATCAAATTTACGCCAGACCGCATCTGTGCATTCAGCAATTCATGATGTGCGTTCGACATGGTATAACTGTTTATTAAAATGACCATAGCGAATGGATGCCCAACAATCACCCGATCAAAAATGGAAGATCCAGTTCCTCCGTTAACGGTGAAACAGCTCTGCCTTCAAGATACTGAGCCATAGATTCAGCAATCTTTTGTCTGCCATCATGGCTGAATATAAAATTAATGTTTTCATTATTCCTTCCAAAAATGCTGTGTGAAAAGCGCCGGTGTGTAAATATTTTCTAAACGACCGCACACCATCGCAATAGTCAGGCATCCATTTAGCGCTATCTGGCATCGCTGTCATATTACTGCTTACTGAACCCAAGCCTGGTCCAAGGTTATTAATACTTGCCAACACTGCATTAAAAGGCATCAAAAGTGCAACACTGCAGGCAATTACACTTAACAAACAAATCGTGAATACCAATAGATAAGTGCAGAGAAAAAGGCCCAAATACTCCCAATCACACGTTCATCAAGGACATTTTTGCCCCCATTTAATTGGATACACTAAATTTGGGTGAACAAATCGTTTTAGCTCTCTTGCACCTTGAAGGTATAACAGACTAAAAATCCGCAACACGCAAACCACCACCAACTGATCCCGCACAGCCTCAATAAAAAGAGGCAATGATTAACAGCATCGGCACAAAGGAAGCGCATTCCAGCAAAATTTGATGTAGTGGCAGCCTGTTGTTGTTGAAATCGATACGGCTTGGAATACGACTCTGCTCAAAATCTTGCCATGAGGAATCAAAATATTGATGGTCATCATTACCAATGCACAAGCCACGATAAAGCAAAATTTGAATACTCACAAAGAAGCGGAATTCTGGATCTTGTATAAATCTTCAAAATATTTTTCTCGTCCTAAGGTCGAAAAATGCTCTGAAGTGCAATGCAAAAGCTGCAAGCCGAAATCCACAAGAAATGACCGTGATAAAATTAATCGCCGAACTATTAAAAATAGCCGATACCAGCATCATGAGTAGAAAAGCCTCCAATAGATACGCCGGTTGAGAAACTATGTGCAATCGCACTCAAATGGTGTCATACCCACAGCTAGTAAGCCAAAGCACAAGACATGGTTAAAAAGAAATAAACAAACCACACAATGCCTTTTGCAGTTTCCGCTATCCGTGGCTGAATTTTCTGATCTTTCATTGGGCCTGAGCATTTCTGCATGTAGAAACTGCATTCCGCCAATACCTAATAAAGGAATCAATCGCAGTCGCAAGGGCACGATGATCCCATCCCTGCCCTAACCATTGTAGGAATTGACGATAAAACAGAATGGCTTTTCGGTAAATTATCTAATCCTGTCTGCGACGGTGGCACCCGTGGTTGTTAGCTCCCAGAAAATGCTTCCAAACACGGCGGAAGCCACTCGTTAAATGAGGTGAATCAAATAATAGCAATGGCGATGTTGCTAGACCGCCCAAAACGAACCAAAATGCCACCACAATTAAGAAACCATCACGAGACCGTAATTCTTGTTTATGTGATGACAAGGCCACCAGCAACATGCCCACGGTTGCTTAATGCAAATAGCTCGCATAAACGCTTTACCGCCGCCATCGCTATAAATAAGCGCCACAGAGGGCTGGAATCAGCATCGTGCCGGGAAAAAACACATGATCAAAATGCTCGATAATCCGAATAATGGATAAAAATATGCACAATATCTCGCTTAATCTCATTTCTTCTAATTTCAACGTTCCTGCCGAACGCTTCAATTAATGCTTGTTCAAAAGGTTTAATTTTGATCTTCGCACGCCTAACTGCAATGTAATCTGCACTCTGAAAATCTTGCTGATAAATTTTCACTTGATGCTGTCACATAAAATTTGGATCCAATTTCTAATCAGCATAATCACAATGAACTTGGAATAACTGACGTTCTACTTTTCGTTCAGTTTCTAATACTTCAAAAGCTTGCTGCACCATTTCGAGTAAGCTCGAACTAAACCGCCAGTACCTAATAAAATGCCACCATAATAACGAACAACAACAGCACTAATTTCCACCAACCTGACTACCTAGCAAAGCAGATAGCATCGGTTTTCCTGCAGTACCTGCCGGTTCACCGTCATCGAAAAGCCTCAATTGTTGAGAATCTGTTGGCTTTGTCGGCCACTGCTGCCCAACAATGATGGCGGGCATTAGGGTGCTGCGCTTTAATTTCTGCCCAAAAGCTTTGGCTTGTTCAGAGTCCTTCCGTATGTTGCAAATACGTGATAAATCGACTTTTCTTAATTTCTTCTTCAAAAACGACCGCACTTTTTGGGGATAAGGTATTCAGCCATGGAATATTATTCAAGTAAATTTGTTGCGTAGTTTATCATTGATAGCGGATTTATCGAAATTTCCCATAATTATTGTATGATGCTAGCACAATTTCACATAAAACTAATGAAAACCATGACTGAAATTACTGTCGATAAAACCCTCGATACCGTTGGTTTTACGTTGTCCTGAACCTGTAATGCTTGTGAGAAAAACATCCGCACATGGATGAAGGTGAAGTATTGCTTATTTTGAGCGGACGATCCGCCACTACTCGCGATATTCCCAGCTTCGCCAATTTATGGAACATACGCTTTTAGCGAGTGAGCCCAAGACACCCTTTTAAATACTGGGTGAAAAAGGCTAATAAAAATGCGGCCATTATTGACCGCATTTTGTTATTCTGCTGAATTATCTCGAAACAGGGTAATACTGTTTCTGGAAGAAATTCAGCTTCAATAATGCAGAGGCATTCCACCACTGCAATCACCAACTCCTGTGGTCCTTCCGCATAAGACGCAATTTCATGCACGTTATATACAAATGAATTCCATCATGATCTAAATAGAAATTGTCGGTACTTTAAAAGCGTCTTTTGATGTAAATGCTTCCTCATCCTTTACCTCACCATATCGAGTGTAACGTTCCCAAAGCAACTCTTTTAATTTAGCTTGCTGGTTTGGTTTAAAAACATCATCAAATGAAAGTCGTCATTTCTAAATCAACATTAAGATAATGATAACTATCAACTCCATGAGCGCTACCACCATAGCTGTAACTAGTTTATTAAAAATACAGAAAGCTTACCTCTTTGGTGACTAAATGCTAACTCTAAGGTTTCATCAATCCCCATTATTGGAGATTCCAACATTTCTTTTTAGCTTCATCATATGCTTTTTGGTAATCCTCACTGTTGCTCGCGGCTTCTTGGTTTACCATCAGCATTTTTGAAATTTGCGCTTAAAAGTAGTTTATCTAGCCACTCAATATTCGTTTTTAGTGTAGAAATACTGTAATGAAGTTTACCTTCTGTAGGGGCATATTCATCTTCTTTGGCCGATTTAGGTATTTTGATGGTTTCCTCTTTATCAAAAATCACATCATCTTGAGCAATAATTTGCTGGAATAACCTTCTCAGCCTTCTCTTTTTCAGCTTTTTAATTTGCGTACTTTTCTACCGTCAGTTGCGTCAATTGTCTGATGTTTGTTGCTCAATCGTTGCTTTCTGCTTTATCTTCGCAAACCTGTTACCGTAAAAAGTGCGGTTAAAATTAAGGCTGAAATGAATGTCTTTTTCATGTATTACCTATAAATCAAATGTGTCTTTATCACGTAGAATATGATCATTGCCTTTGCGGCGTAAAAAGCCGGTACGGTCAAAATATTCCATTAATTGCACTGTCGCTCGACCAAAAATTAAAGCTTGTCACGTAATTCATTTACGGCAATTTTTACCTTCTTCACCCGCCATTTCCTTAATTAAGCTGAGCATAAGCATAAATACTTTCAGTCAGGAAAAACGGTCTTTACGATTGGCGTAAGATAGCCCCAATTTACCCGCTTTATACATAAAATTACGCATCACACTTTCATCTTGCGCCAAGGCTGTTGCCATATCACGCACCCAAATGGCTTGACCATGCGCTTTCTCAAATTCAGCTAACACCGCTTGCCATAATGTTTTGCTCTTCAGCTGAAAATTGGATTTTGTGCGAAGGCAAATGTAGCCAGCCACGAGTCTGCTGCAATTGGCCTTCATCAAGCATTTCTTCAATAAAATGATAAATCAGGTTTTCTGGTTGGTTTAAAGTCGCAATACGATATAAACGGGCTTTTACTCAAACCCTAGCTGATCATTATGTTGTTCTTGATAGGTAGTAGTGCGGTCAAAATTTGCTGCGTTTTTCACGTTGATAATCACGATTAAAACACCAATTTTGGAAACGAATGTCACCATTTTCAGCTAACGCTTCCGCCAGTTGATTTTCGAGTTAGCTGCTCACTCCACATTAGTGCTTGAGCTGAAACCGACTCTTTTTGTAAGGTTAATCCGATGCGTTGTGTGGCGGTTTGAGCCTGATTAAGTTTAGCCAAGAACGCTAAACGAGCCTCTGTACGCTTATAACGTTTTGGTGAATGAATTTCTAGTACCTTTCTGCCCCACCAATTAATACTTTTGCATCGCCACTACGTAAAATTAATTTATCCCCGAATGCCCAAAATAATGGCTGTTCTAAAAATAACTCTCTGCCAAAGTGCGGTCATTTTTCATTGCATTTTTGCTTTTCCCAAAGGTGGAGCTTACCGTCGTACGGCTTGCTGCATGATAAATGTGCACAGGCTGACTGTCTTTCAAATTCACTTCAGGTGTAATTTCAATGGTAATACGATCTGTTGGCTCAAGTGGTTCTGAGGCTAACAACCAATCGCCGCGTTGCATTGGAATACGATCTAAATCAACGTTTAAAATTGAGCGCTAAGCGTTGGCCAGCCAAAGCCTTTTTCACTCGGCGTATTCTGGAGCATGAATATTCTTAACACGAACCTTTTTGTCCTGTAGAAAGGAAGAGTTCATCATCACGGCCTACCGTTCCTGCAAATGCTGTGCCCGTTACCACTGTCCCCGCCCCTTTCACGCTAAAGACACGGTCGATAGCATAACGAAACGGTTTATTTATTTCGGCTAATTTCCAGTAAATTGGCTAAATAATCACGTAACGCATCAATTCCCTAAGCCCGTTTGTGCGCGATGTAATAAAGATAATGAGATTCAGCTAAGAATGGATAATCTGTCTGAATTTGTGTTTTTAGTGCCTCGATTTGCTCATGTTGCTCGGTCAGCCTTGTAATCACTACCATGATTTCAGTAAATTGAAGCTGACGCAAAATCGCCAAGTGTTCTTTAGTTTAGCGGCAATCCCTCCATCGGCTGCAACTAATAAAGCATGGCATAATGTACACCATCAAGCCCGGCCAACATGTTGGCGAGAAACTTTTCATGGCAGTGACATCAATAAACCCAAGCACTTTCTCTTTTTAAAGGCAAATAGGCACAGCTTCAAATCAATGGTCATGCCACGTTTTTCTTCCGGCAAAATGGGCGGCTATTCGTACCTGTCAGTGCTTTTTTAAAAGGGCTGTTTTACCGCGATCGACGTGCCCCGATGTAACTATGATCATAATTTTTCCACTCGTATCTAATAATGCCTTAAAGTCAGCCACGCTACGTAAATCTAACCAAATCTTTCCTTTCTCAACACGGCCAATTATCGGCTGTTCTAACGCTTTGAATATTGCTAAAAAGTGCGGTCAATTTTTGCCTCTGTTTTTCAGCTATCGTTACCGTCATCGAAGGAATCGTCGCCATCGGTTGAGATCCACTCCCAATCTGAGCAAAACTTTCTTCAATCTCAACTCTGGTAATCTTTTTAAACGATTTGCTAAACAGGTTTTTAAGTTGTTCGGCTTTTTCTTTTAATACATCCATTGATTGAGTGAGCAAATGCAAAGTTGGCAACGTTTCTGTGAGTTTTTCGGGGTGGAGATAAAGACGTAATGTTGCCTCAAGCCCGGCTAAATCACTTTATCCAACGCAACACGCGCTTTAATGGGTGAGCTTGTAACTGAGCAATCCACTCTTTTACCGACGATAATACCGGCTTGATGTTCCACCCATAATTTATCGCCTGAAAATGACACCAAGTTTACGCCCTGTGTGACTTTTTCTTGTACCGTCGGCTCATTCGGTAAATGATATTGGCTTAGATCAATCAATGCACCGCTACCAAGATCCGTAATCACTGGAATATCAAATTCTCGTCCTAGCTCAACCAACTCTTGTTCTGAAACTGAAGCGGTAAATCCACTAATATGATAGTTACTGCAATGTACTTTCATTAAGAAAGCCGTGTTTTCATTGATTGCTTGACGGTAATCTTTCAAATGTGTGCGGTTTGTAGTTCCGACTTCAACAAGTTTTACAGCCTGCTTGAGCCATAATGTCAGGGATGCGAAATGCACCACCGATTTCAATTAACTCACCTCGAGAAATAATCACTTCTTTATCTTTTGCAAAAGTAGCTAACATCAAGAGTACGGCTGCCGCATTATTATTCACAATACAGGCAGCTTCTGCACTGGTGAGTTGTGCAAGTAGTTCACTAATATAATTATCTCGATGACTGCGTTTGCCTTCTTCCAAATCATATTCTAGAGTGCAACATTACCTTTCATCGCATGAAGTGCCGCTTGTTGTGCACTTTCTGACCATAGTCTCGCCCTAAATTTGTATGTAATACTGTGCCTGTTAAATTATGAACTGATTTAATTTGTGTATGATTTTTGCTGAGTCAATCGCTCTTGTAAATAATGTAACGTACTTGGGTGATCGGCAAAAAGTGCGGTAAATTTTGATGCTCTTTTGATAAACTCAGCGCCCTTCAGACAATAATTGGCGCAATTCACGTACAACAGCTGAATGACCAAATTCAGTTAAAAGCATTTCACCTTCTGGTGTTTTTAAAAATTTATCTACCGAAGGAAGTTGTTGAAAAAGTGCGGTCATTTTTAATTCCTATTTCAAAATGGCGTTGAATTGCGAACTAATTTACGCTAAAGTAACCGCAATTTTCAATAACGGAAGGTCGTCATCTCCGGTGAGGTGGCAGGACTTCAAATCCTGTTAGGGGACGCCAGCGTTCCGGGTGGGTTCAACTCCCATGACCTTCCGCCACTCTTTTCTTCCAAAGAATATTCTCTCCTAACATTCACATTTTTAATTTGAACTTTCATTATAATTTCACTGAATTTTAGGCAAACAAAAAGGCGCATCTTTCGATACGCCTTCTTAATCTAACTTGTTACAGTTAATACATCAATTATTTGATGATTTTCGCAACAACGCCAGCACCTACTGTACGGCCACCTTCACGGATTGCGAAACGTAAACCTTGGTCCATCGCGATTGGGTGGATTAAGCTTACTGTCATTTTGATGTTATCACCAGGCATTACCATTTCTACACCTTCTGGTAATTCGATTGTACCAGTTACGTCAGTTGTACGGAAATAGAATTGTGGACTTTGGTAACCTTTGAAGAATGGAGTGTGACGACCACCTTCATCTTTTGATAATACGTAAACTTCTGATTCGAAGTCAGTGTGTGGAGTGATTGAACCTGGTTTCGCTAATACTTGACCACGTTCGATTTCTTCACGTTTGGTACCACGTAATAATGCACCGATGTTTTCACCTGCACGACCTTCGTCAAGTAATTTACGGAACATTTCAACACCAGTTACAGTTGTTTTCGCTGTTGGTTTGATACCAACGATTTCAACTTCATCACCAGTACCGGATGATACCACGCTCAGCACGACCTGTTACTACTGTACCACGACCTGAAATTGAGAACACGTCTTCGATTGGAAGAAGGAACAGTTGGTCAATTGCACGCTCTGGTTCAGGAATGTAAGTATTCTAAAGTGGTTTGCTAACTCAAGGATTTTCTTCCCATTCTGCAACGCCGTTTTAATGCTTGTAACGCAGAACCACGTACGATTGGAGTATCGTCACCTGGGAAATCATATTGAGAAAGAAGCTCACGAACTTCCATCTCCACTAATTCTAATAACTCTTCGTCATCTACCATGTCGCATTTGTTTAAGAATACGATGATGTAAGGTACACCTGCTCGGCGACCTAATAAGATGTGCTCACGAGTTTGTAGGCATAGGACCATCTGTCGCTGCTACTACTAAATAGCACAGTCCATTTGCGCCGCACCGGTAATCATGTTTTTAACATAGTCCGCGTGTCCTGGGCAGTCAACGTGTGCGTAGTGACGAGTTGGAGTATCGTATTCAACGTGTGAGGTGTTGATGGTGATACCACGCGCTTTTTCTTCTGGCGCATTATCGATTTGGTCGAATGCACGAGCTGCACCACCGTAGTGTTTTGCTAGTACGGTTGTGATTGCTGCTGTTAAAGTTGTTTTACCGTGGTCAGCGTGGCTGATTGTACCCACGTTTACGTGCGGTTTTGTACGTTCAAATTTTTTTCTTTAGACATTTGTTTGGTTTCCTGAAAATGCTCTATAAGCCATTCGACTTATAAGCGGATTATTCTAAAAATTATTTTACGCTTCAATTACTGCAGCAGCAACACTTGTTGGCGCTTCAGCATATTTTAACGGTTCCATTGAGTATGATGCACGACCTTGAGTTTGTGAACGTAAGTCTGTTGCATAACCGAACATTTCAGAAAGTGGAACTTCTGCATCGATTTTAACTGACGAATTCGTTCGCTTCTTGACCGTTAACCATAGCGACGACGAGCAAGTCACCGATTACATCACCCACATACTCAGGTGGAGTTTCTACTTCAACTTTCATGAGTTGGCTCGAGTAGAACTGGGTTTGCTTTGGCGAACGCTGCTTTAAATGCTAAAGAAGCCGCTAATTTAAACGCTAATTCTGATGAGTCAACATCATGGTATGAACCGAAATGTAAACGTACAGCAATATCTACTACCGGATAACCCGCTAATGGACCAGATTTAAGCTGTTCTTGGATACCTTTATCAACTGCAGGAATGTATTCACCAGGGATTACACGCCTTGATTTCGTTTACAAATTCGTAACCAGGGACCTTCTGGATCTAATGGGTATAAGTCAATAACAACATGACCATATTGACCGCGACCACCAGATTGTTTTGCATGTTTACCTTCCACATCGTTAACACGAGTGCGGATAGTTTCACGGTAAGATACTTGTGGTTTACCGATATTAGCTTCCACTTTGAACTCACGTTTCATACGGTCAACGATGATGTCTAAGTGTAACTCACCCATACCAGAAATAATGGTTTCACCAGATTCTTCATCAGTGTGAACACGGAATGAAGGGTCTTCTTGAGCAAGACGACCTAATGCAAGACCCATTTTTTCTTGGTCAGCTTTAGTTTTAGGTTCTACTGCTACAGAGATTACTGGCTCTGGGAATTCCATACGCTCAAGGATGATTGGTGCTTCGATTGCACATAATGTATCACCCGTAGTTACATCTTTTTAAGCCCGATTGCTGCAGCGATATCGCCAGCACGAACTTCTTTGATTTCTTCACGTTTGTTAGCGTACATCAGCTGATACGACCAAAACGTTCACGTTTTTGACGTACAGAGTTTAATACTGTATCACCAGAGTTAGTTCACCTGAGTACACGGAAGAAGGTTAAGTTACCTACAGAATGGGTCAGTTGCAATTTTGAATGCTAATGAAGAGAATGGCTCATCATCGCTTGCGTGACGTTCACCTTCAGTTTTCATCTGGGTTGATACCTTTTGATTGCTGGAATATCAGTTGAGTGCTGGTAGTATTCAACTAACTGCATCAAGCATCGCTGAACACCTTTGTTTTTGAATGCAGAACCACAAGTTACCAAGATGATTTCGTTTGCTAATACGCGTTGACGAAGACCTGCTTTTGATTTCTTCTTCGCTTAAGTCTTCACCACCAAGATATTTTTCCATTAATTCTTCAGTTGCTTCAGCTGCTGCATCAACAAGGTTTTGACGCCATTCTTCACACGCTGCTTGCATATCTGCTGAATATCTTCATAAGTGAAGGTCATACCTTGATCAGCTTCGTTCCAGTTGATCGCTTTCATTTTGATCAAATCAACAACACCAGTGAAACTTTCTTCTGCACCGATTGAAGTTGAAGAGGAACAGCATCTCGCACCTAAACGAGTTTTTAGTTGTTCAACAACACGTAAGAAGTTAGCACCAGTACGGTCCATTTTGTTTACGAACGCAATACGTGGAACTTGATATTTTGTTGGCTTGACGCCGTACAGTTTCAGACTGAGGTTGAACACCACCAACTGCACAGTAAACCATTACCGCACCATCAAGAACACGCATAGAACGTTCTACTTCAACAGTAAAAGTCTACGTGTCCCGGAGTATCGATAACGTTGATACGGTGTTGTGGGAACTGTTGTGACATACCAGACCAGAATGCGGTAGTTGCCGCAGAGGTAATGGTAATACCACGCTCTTGTTCCTGTTCCATCCAGTCCATTGTTGCTGCACCATCGTGTACTTCACCAATTTTTGTGACTTACACCAGTGTAGACAGATACGTTCAGTGGTGTGTAGTTTTACCAGCATCGATGTGCGCACTAATACCGATATTACGATATCTTTCAATAGGGTTGTACGAGCCATTATTATAACCTTGTTAGTTTAATATCTGTTTATATGAAAGTGAGGCTTCATCGAGGATGAGCCCTTAAATTTAAAAAGCGTATTACCAACGGAGTGAGCATGCTTTATTAGCTTCAGCCATACGGTGAACGTCTTCACGTTTTTCACGCTGCGCCTTTTCGTTATCTGATGCATCAGATAATTCATTTTGCAAGACGTAAAGCCATTGATTTATCACCGCGTTTACGTGCAGCGTCAACGATCCAACGCATACCCTAATGCGTTACGACGAACTGGACGTACTTCAACTGGCGCACTTGGTGGCAGAACCACCAACACGACGAGTTAACCTCAACAGTTGGGACGAACGTTTTCAGTGCAATTTCAAATGCTTCGTAAAGGTTTCTTTACCCGTGCGTTCTGCTAAGTTTGTCTAACGCACCGTAAACGATGGTTTCAGCAACGGATTTTTACCGTCTACCATTAATACATTAATAAATTTTTTGCAAGTAACTCTGAACCGAACTGGATCTGGAAGAATCTTTGCGATGGTTCAACACTACGACGACGTGGCATTGCGAATTTCTCCGCATATTTAATCTTCAGGATATCCAAAACTCTATAAAATTAACCGCACTTTAAAGTGAGCTAATGTGATACTGGAGTTTCTGATTTATTTTTACTAATTTAGACGTTTGGCCTTACTTTAACGGAGTTCCATTAAGCTTTAGGACGTTTAACGCCGTATTTAGAACGACCTTGTTTGATCTTTAACGCCTGCACAGTCTAATGCGCCGCGTACAGTGTGGTAACGAACACCTGGTAAGTCTTTAACATCGACCACGATGATACGTTACATACATGCTGCTCTTGAAGGTTAGCGACCCGCTCGCGCGATGTGAGAGTTGCTTCAAAGCCTTAGTTAAACGACGACATACTTTACGTACGCTGAGTTCGTTTTTAGGGTGATAGTGTAGCATATATCGTTTCACACCACGTTTCTGCAGGCAAGCCTCTAATGCAGGAACGTTACTTTTACAACCTTTTCACACGCGGTTTGCGTACTAGCTGGTTGATAGTTGCCGTTAAAAGCTCCAGTTTAAATGTTATTCATCATAGAATGTTTGTTACAAAAATCTATCCTCCCATCCACAGACATAAGAAATAGACGCTGAATTTTATGGTTTCACCTCGCATTGTCAATATTTAAACTGAAAATAGGATCGTAGGATCGCTTGATAAAAATCGACGCAAACTGACCTGCACTTTGCAATCAATTGCCTGTCTATGATGAGGGCTTTATAATTTCAAACAGAATTATTTTGTTGGCAATCATTATGTCACGTCTCATTTATTTTTCATTTTACGTTATTTCTATCACAAAAAGCTCGACAAACGCATCGTATCCTCCTCATAAAACACTCGAATTTGTATAAGTTTACTGATTGCGCGACATTTGTCGCCCTTTTTCCTTTTGATTTGCTAAGCTTTCAGCCGATATCGGGCTTGAATTTAATGCCTATTGGTCTGCTAGATACCCCTCTCGCCGTTTGGATCGTTTTTACCGCTTTGGTCTTGCTTTTTCTCACCTGGTTTACCTCAAACTACACACCTTATGTTGGCGGCAGCGGTATTCCACAAGTGATCGCCTCGTAATCTTTCTTATAATGGTTATAAAACAAAACTGGTTGAATTTCGCCAAACTATTTGGTAAAATTCCGCTTTCTCTTTGCTATGGTTATCGGTGCGTCTGTTGGACGAGAAGCCCTTCTGTTCAGAGTGGGTGCTGCTGTTATGCTGAGTTGGGGAAATTTCTGTCGTAAATATAACTTGCTTTCCATGGATTAAGCACGAATGAACTCGTTGCGACGGGTGCAGCAGGCGGTCTTATGCTGCATTTAGTGCCCCCTTTGGCTGGCGTAATTTTTGCCGTATCTGAAGAATTAGGTCGAGGCGTGATGTTACGCTGGGAACGCGAGTATTAGCTAGTGTATTAGCAGCCGGTTTTATTTAGTGAGCGATTCAAGGCAATAGCCTTACTTTCCTGCCTATAAAGGTGCAACAGCTATTCCCCTATTTATATCTTTGGCTTTGCTATTTGTGGCGTAGTTTGTGGCGTACTGGGCAGTGGCATATATTTGGGCGACTCCTTGCAAAAGGATTAGCAGGACTTTCTCCAATCAAATGGCGTGACTGGATCCGTAAACACCCCATTTACATTGCCTTTATTACTCGGTTTAGTACTTGCCGCGATGGGTACCTACAGCGAAGGGCAAACTTATGGAACGGGTTATAATGTGGTCGCAAGAGCATGGGAAGGACAACTCGTTTCGCCTGAAGTGGGGATGCTAAAACTCTTCGCAATCGGTTACGACGTATTGGAATGGTATCGCAGGTGGATTTTTGCTCCATCCCTCCTACCAGTGCGAGCATTGGCACCATGTTATGGGAAATCAGCACATGGCATGGTTGATCAACGTTTCCTCGTCATTTTATGTATGGCGGCCTTTTTATGGCGGTGGAACACAACTCCCCGTGACAGCAAGCGTAGTAGTGATAAATGACGGGGAGCTCAACCTCGTGCTCTGATTTGGCTCTTTGATTTCCAGTATCATTGCCTCCATAGTTTCGCGCCAATTTAGTCCAAAAACCTTTTTACCACTTTTGCGGCTGGACGTTTCCGTCAACGAATGCAGGAACAGCAAGCAGAAGATCTGCGCCGTAACGAGATTCGAAGAAAATAAAAATGTCAGAAAAACCAACCGCACTTTTATCGTGGCCGCTTTTTCCGCTGCCTCAATGTTAGATTGACGACACGCCACTTGCCGCTATTTTCATCGTCAATTTTAGTAAAAAATGCGTTGCTTTATACCGAAATGGTTACGGCTCCGCCATTATCCATGCGAAATACGATCCCTTAGATTTTGATTTTGCAAGAAAACCCGGTCGCCTGACAACTCGGCGGAAGCGATCCGCACAGCTTAAACATTGTGCTAAATTAGCCGAAGAAAGAGGCTATCATGCAAATTAATCTGATGTCAGGCTGCCCTTCCGATCGTGTGCAAATGGCATGTTTGGTGCGTGTTTGATGGCAAAAGCAGATTTAGTAGCTGAATGTATTGCTGAAATGCAAAATGTCGTGAATATTCTGTCACTGTGAAAACGCGTATTGGCATTGATGAATTAGATGGTTATGACATTTCTGCGACTTTATCGAAAAGAAGTCCATCATGCAGGCTGCCAAGAATTTTATTGTTCATGCCTGAAAAGCCTGGCTCTCAGGATTGAAGTCCAAGAGAATCGAGAAATTCCCCTTTGGATTATGATCGTGTTTATCAATTGAAAAAGATTTCCCGCAGTTGACCATTGCAATTAATGGCGGCATTAAAACCATCGAAGAAATGAAACATCATTTACAATTCGTGGATGGCGTGATGTGTTGGGCGTGAGGCTTATCACAAAATCCATCGTTGCTAGGCTATGTTGATCAAATGCTTTTTAATGCTAATGCGAGATATTGTCACACCAAGACAAGCGGTGGAAAGCGATGTTCTTTACATAGAAAAACAACTCGAGCCAAAGGTGTTTATCTCAAATCTATATCGTTCGACATATTCTCCGGTGCATTTCCAAAAACTGCAAAAGGAGCAAGACAATGGCGACGCTATCTAAGTGAAAATGCCTTTAAACATAGGCGCAGGAATTGAAGTGGTCAAACGGCATTGAAGCTTTTGTGGAAACCAATTAAATCTATAAAATGTGCAAAAGTGCGGTCGAAATTGTCAGATTTTCTGACCGCACTTTTTCTGAGTATTTTAATTAGCAGTGATGTTTTTGACGATATGTACTAAATCGTCAATCGTTAACACCGAATAACCAAAATTTTTCGCAAATTCGATAATTTTCTGGTGCGCGAGCCATAGTGCCATCATCATTTCGTGATTTCACAAATCACACCCACGCCGGTTTAAAACCACTTAAACGTGCTAGTCAACTGAGGGCTTCAGTATGACCGCGACGTGTTAAACACCGCCTTCTGCGGCGCGTAATGGGGAAACATGTCCAGGACGGTGAAGATCTGTCGGTTTCGCCCGATCTGCAATTGCCGCTTTGATTGTGGTGACGCGATCTTTGTGCCGATACACCAGTTGACACACTTGCCGCTTCAATCGTCACGGTAAACGCGGTTTTATTCACGCTATTGTTATGCTCAACCATCGGTGGCAAATCAAGTTGTTTGCATTGTTCATCGGTGATACATAAACACACGATACCGCTGCCATAACGAATAAGTTTTGCCATTTGTTCTGGCGTAATGGTTTCGCAGGAAAATTCAAATCGCCTTCATTTTCGATCCTTCACTATCCAATACTAATACGCCATTGCCTGTTTGAATGCGTTCAATGCGTTAATTACCCGTTCTTCGCCGGTCGCACGCAAATGCAGATAAAATTGACTGATTCATCGTAATCCTTTGTTGTTACGTTAAAATTAACCAGAATCAGGCTGAGAAATGCAAATAAACAGAACGGAATTGGGAACCCAAATCCGTTTTTATTCTCTTCATCCAGACTATACTGTCGGCTTTGGAATCTCACCAAATTCACTAACGCTTAAAAAGGACAAAGCGAGACAATTTTTGTAAAACTTAATCAAAATTGACCGCATCTTTAAAGTGCTCGTGGGCTGTTACCACCGGTAGGAATTTCCACCCTGCCCTGAGAATGCAGGTCGTAGTATAACGCAAAACGTCGCGGTATCATTCAACGAAAAATGTTTTTATTTACACAAAGATTGCATAAAATAGGGCTATACTGCCACTATGCAATGGCGATGTAGTTGAAGGATACATTATGTCGAACAAACACGATAAAAAAGTGGGTGTGATTTTTGGGAAAATTCTACCCAGTTCATACACTGCATAATATGATTTATAGTAGCATTCAGTAGTAGATGAGCTTCACGTGATTGTCTGTAGTGATACCGAACGCGATTTAAAGCCGTTTTATGATGGTAAAATGAGCGTATGCCGACGGTACAGATCAGCCCTCGCTGGATGCAACAGATCTTTTCAAATATCAAAATGATCACATTTTATTCATCACTTAGGTTGAAGATGGCATTCCAAAGTTATCCGAATGGTCATGAAAGCTTGGAGTGAGGCGATGTAAAAATCTATTTGAAGAAAAAACAATTTACCCGACGATGGTATTTAGTAGTGAGCCACCAGACAAAAGCACCATACGAAAAATACTTAGGACTCGAAGTTTCTTTTGTAGTGGATCCTGATCGCTCTTTCTTTAACGGCATCCGGCAACGAAAATTCGTACTACACCTTTTCCAATATTGGAAGTTCAGTTTCCGAAAGAAGTTCGTCCGTTCTTTTATGCGAAAAACCATTGCCACCTTTAGGTGGTGAAAGTAGTGGTAAAAGTGTCTTGGTCAGTAAGCTTTGCTGCTGATCTGATGACCACTCTGCCTGGGAACATGGTCGTGAATATGTCTTTGAAAAATTAGGTGGCGATGAGCAAGCCATGCAATATTCTGACTATCCACAAATGGCATGTAGGCTCATCAACGCTATATTGATTGTATGCCGTACGTCACGCCCATAAAGTAGCAATTATTGATACCGATTTCGATTACCACGGTGCTTTTTGTATTCAATACGAAGGCAAAGCGCATCCTTTCCTCGATTCCATGATCAAAGAATACCGTTTGATGTCACCATTTTGTTGAAAAACAACACAAAATGGGTGGATGATGGCTATACGTAGTCTAGGCAGCCAAAACAACGTCAAAATTCCAACAGTTATTGAAGAAATTGTTAGATAAATACAAAGTGCCTCATACTGAAATTGAATCGCCAAGTTATTTAGATCGTTATAACTCAAGTGAAATCTGTTGTAGAAAAGTGTTACATGATGAAGAACTTGAAGGTTTACAGCAGCACAAAACGCATATTGACCACCGAGAAATAAAATGCTTTTATTCGCAGGCGATCCACACGGAAGTTATGAACATCTTTTATCCTTTCGTTGCAAGAAAATGATAACGTTGCCCTGATTATTTTGGGCGACTGCAACTTTCTTTCGCCTGATGAATTAGAATAAACTCGCTTTACAACATTGTGATATTTGGTTTATTCACGGCAACCACGATAGCAAAACCATGTTGCCGCATTTGATTCGATTTGGGACACATTGGAAAATCGCGTAATTTGGGTATAATCGTGTTGTTGAAATTCATGACAACGTATTGCCGGCTTAGGGGCGTATTCCGTGGACAAATCTGGATGCCACAAACAATGCCAATGTACTGACCCTATCCACTATGCCAACGCAGTCCACAAGAAAAATTTGGCGTGGTGGTGTACCATTGCTGCCATCGCGTCTATTTTCCTTCTGATATCGAAGCCATTGAAAACGAACAAAGCTGATATGTCTGATTTGCTCATGAAGCGCTAAACCCCTATCCAATGGGATTTAGTGTTATTAATCAACTCGCAGAAAAATTAGGTAAACACGTTTTCCTATGGTCATCACCACGATAATGTCGAGTACAGCGACAAATTTCCCTTATAAAAATCACGAATGTCGGTTTTAGAAGTGCTACTGATGCACAAAGAAATTATTTATTAAAAACTATTGATGATCGAGAAAAATAACTGGATTAGTAGTTAATTGTTTTTGATAAAAAGAAAAAGTTTGAAGAGAGAAGATGGCGCACCCGAAAGGATTCGAACCTTTGACCGCTCGGTTCGTAGCCGAGTACTCTATCCAGCTGAGCTACGGGTGCGTAGTGATGTTTTATTCTTCGTAACCATTTTTAACTGATAGAGTCGATTTAAAATGGCGCACCGAGAGGATCTCGAACCTCTGACCGCTCGGTTCGCGTAGCCGAGTACTCTATCCAGCTGAGCTACGGGTGCAGAATAAATAAAACTAACAACAAATGGCGGTGAGAGAGTTCTGAACCCTCGATGGAGTTTTTGACCCCATACTGCCCCTAGGAGGGGCGCCTTCAGCCTACTCGGCCCATCTCACCACATTCGGTGTGTGGGCGGTATAATACGTTTTGAAAATATGTCAGATCATTTTTGAAAAAGCGATTTTTGGTTGCTTGATTTATCTACATTTTGTGTAAATAAAGTGCGGTTGACAAAATCGAATTTCTTACTGCACTTTTAATTATCTCTAGCCTCAAAATTGCCCGCAGACGATCAAGCTGACTAGAAGTTTGTTGTTGCTTCTGTTCTGCCGTTAATTTTTGGCTTATCTTTTTCCCATTGCACATCATCTTGCGGTAACTCTGCGAAGAAACGACTCGGTTCAGGACGAATCAACTCGCCAAACTGACGTCGTTCCGACAAGAGAAAAAGTCAGCGTTTGTTGTGCCTCGACGTAATGCCCACTAGGCTAGACGGCGTTCTTCTTCCACATTGTCTTCATCAATACTGGTTTGATGCGGCAAAATCTCTTCCATACCGATTAAATACATGCAGGAAACTCTAAACCTTTAGAGGGCATGTAGCGTCATCAATTGCACTTGATCACTCTCGTCATCGTCTTCGCCTCGCTCCATCATATCGCGCAAGGTTAAACGGGTAACTCACTTGATTTAAAGTCATCGGCTCATTCACGTCATCGCCTTTGAGCATATCCTCTACCCAGCCAATAAGGTTGCCACGTTTTACTTTGCATTTCGGCGGCTTTCGGGCTGGTGGCATACTCACTACAAATATTCTTCGTAATGTAATGAGAGAGCAAGAACACACAGCCGTTTCAGGATCAGAACGTAAACTTTGATCATTTCAACTCCACAATCCAACGACCAAATTTTTGCAAGGCATCATGAGGCTTTCGGTGTAACACGTTGCATCAGTTCAAACTCAAAAATCGCTTCAAATAAACTGATATGTTTTTCCTGCGCCAACTCGCCTAGTTTTTGCAATGTTGCGGTACCAATTTCCCGTTTCGGTGTATTCACAATACGCAAAAAGGCCGCATCATCGTCTTGATTTACCACTAAAACGCAAGTAGGCCATCATGTCTTTAATTTCAGCACGGGAGAAAAAAGACGTTCCGCCAGAAATTTTGTATGGAATACGGTTTTGCATCAGCACTTTTTCCAATAGACGAGATTGATGGTTACCGCGATATAAAATCGCATAATCCTTAAATTTAGTTTTACGGCTAAAGCGATGGGCGATCAATTCCGCGACAATCCGTTCTGCTTCATGCTCTTCATTTTTCGCTTCAATGACTTGTAATTTTTCACCTTCGCCCTAAGTTGGAAAAAGCTTTTGTCAAACACGTGTTCGTTGTTATCAATTAAAAATGTTGGCACAATGCAAAATACGATGAGTGGAACGGTAATTTTGTTCCAATTTGATCACTTGCAAACGCGGAAAATCATCACGCAAACGTACCATATTTTGTGGACGAGCACCTCGCCAAGAATAAATGGATTGGTCGTCATCACCCACTACGGTAAAACAAGCTCGCTCGCCGACGAGTAATTTGATGAGTTCATATTGGCTGGTATTGGTATCTTGATATTCGATCCACCAACAGATAGCGGAATTTTCTCCTGCCATTTTGACCGCACTTCTTCGTTCTGTTTGAAAAGTAAGGTTGGCAACATAATCAAATCATCAAAATCCAACGCATTGTAGCACGAATTTGCGCTGCATAACGCTCATAACATTTTGCAAAGGTTTGATATTTGGCATCTTTTCGCTAAAGGCATAAGCCTGTTTTGGCGAAACTAAATCATTCTTCAATTGGAAATAACGGAAATTAATTCACGCAGTAAGTCTTTTATCTTCCTGCAGCATATCTGCCGTTAGCTCTTTGAGTGAGGCAAGATTGATCGTGCTCATCAAACAGGTCATATTGGATTTAAAGCCTAAAGCTTTATATTCCCGTTTGATAATCTCGAAACCTAAGGTATGGAAAGTGGAAACAATCAATCCTTTGGATTTTTCTTTACCAATCGAATGGGCTACACGCTCTTTCATTTCACGAGCGGCTTTGTTGGTAAAAGGTCACGGCGGCGATCTGTTTAGGGTAAATAACCACAGTGTTCAATCAAATGAGCAATCTTATTGATGATCACGCGAGTCTTGCCCGAGCCTGCGCCAGCCAGCACCAAGCAAGGCCCACTGACATATTCGACAGCCTGTTGTTGTTGAGGATTGAGTTTCATATCTTAATGCAAATTAATTTGACCACGCATAAGGCAATAATGCAGTATCTAATAAAAATGACAGTGGCAAATCTAAAATAGGTAATCCCCATTTTTGTGCCATCTCTAAATCATAAGCCGCACCCGCGTAAGATGTATTTCTCCGATGGGTCAATTAATTTCACCACCGTACCACAACCAGTTAACGCTAAAAGTGCAGTTAAAATCAGAAGTGTTTTTCATTCACGACGTGCTTTTGTAAGGCTAAATAGACGGCTTCCGGCACCGGTTCTTTTACATCGCCGTGGTGCAAATAAATTTCTCGTACAATCGTGAGAAGACACAAACGCCCATTTTTCTGTTGGAGGAAGAACAAACTATCCACACATCAGTTAATAAACGGTTTAACGCGCCAATTGTAATTCGTATTCAAAAATCTGTCGTTGTACGCACACCACGAATAATGGCAGTAATGGCTTTTAATTTCATTCTGCCAGTAAATCAGAGAATCCAAATACTTCCACATTGGGCAAATGCGCGACTCGATTGACGCACGAGTTCAACGCGTTCTTCCAATGAGAACAATGGCTTTTTACTCGGGCTGTTCGCAACCCACGACAAAACTTTCAGGAAAATGACCGCACTTCGCGCAATAATATCTAAATGCCGTTGGTAATCGGGTCAAACGTGCCAGGGTAAATTACACTTGTCATTTATGGTTCTCGAAAATATGGGTTAAATAAGGATGAAACAAATCTAAAAGCCGTTGCAACGCACCACGATTCTCGATTAACACCTCATAACCTACATTACCTAAACGCTGACGAGCTTCTTTTCTGAATTCAATAACTTATCAATAATCTCTGCCAACGCTTTTTCTGTTGAGTTGATTTGCAACACACCTTTTGCACTTCTAAGAGCGAGGTAAAAACTTCAGGAAATTGAAGGTATGCTTTCCACTCACAACAGGTAATTTAAACGCCAAAGGCTCCAGAGGATTATGTCCTCCATGTTTGACCAAACTTCCGCCGACAAACGCAATATCTGAAATACCATACATCAACATCAACTCGCCCATGGTATCACCCAAAATCACTTGGGTATTTTCTGAAGGAATCTCCCCCGTTGAACGACGAATAAAGTGAAAGTTAGCTTTTTCAATTAAATCCGCCACCGGATTAAAACGCTCAGGATGACGAGGTACAAGCAATAACAGCAAGTTTGGATGTTTTTTCAGTAGCAAATGATGCGCTTGTAAAATAAGCTCTTCTTCCCCTTCATGGGTACTCGCCGCAATCCAAATCTGACGATCTTTCGCCCAGCTTTCATGAAGTGTTGCAATGTCTTTGAGTAATTCGTCACTGACCACAAGATCATATTTAATATTGCCGGTTAATTGAAGGCGTTCTTTTTCATAACCTAACTCTAAATAACGCTTTCCGCTAATACTATCTTGCGGTGCAATCAAGCTGATTTGAGAAAACATTCGTTGTAGATGTTGTTTAACTTTGCCATAACGTCTCGCTGAACGCGCAGAAAGACGAGCATTCGCCACAATGAAAGGAATATTTCGATGAGCCAAACAATCAATCAAATTTGTGCCAGCTCCGTTTCAATGACAATGAATACTTTAGGGTTGAATAAAAATCAATAAAACGATTGATGACACAAGGTAAATCGTAAGGCAAATAACAATGCGTCACACTTTCCCCGAATGCGGCTTTTTCGCGTTCAGAGCCTGTTGGTGTAACCGTTGTAAACGTGATTGGTAAATGTGGATATTCCTTCTGAATACGTTTTACTAGCGGTGTGGCTGCAATCACTTCACCGACTGATGCAGCATGAATGACGATCCCATCTGCAGGCGCTTAGCAAGAGTCGCATAAATACCATATCGCTCGCCCTAAACGCTTACGATAATTCGGCGCCTTGAGACTTCGTAGCAACATGAAGAACAAGACAAAAGGCTGAATCAGATACATCAGGCAGGGTATAAAAACGCCACATAAAATAAATTCGGTTATACTTACAAAAAATTTCGGCTAGTATAGCAAAAAGGATCAAAAATATGCCAACAATTAGCGTTGCCATGATTTGTCAAAAATGAAGCGGCAGATCTCGCTCAATGTCTCGATACGGTAAAAGATTGGGTAGATGAAATCATTATCGTCGATTCAGGCGGTACTGATAATACCCAAGAAATCGCAGAACAATATGGTGCAAAATTTTATTCGCATCCTGATTGGCCAGGCTTTGGCAAACAACGCCAACGTGCACAACAATATGTCACCTGTGATATGTTTTATGGTTAGATGCCGATGAACGCGTCACTCCGAAACTTCGTGAATCCATTCAACAAGCAGTTCAACAAGATACGCCAAATACGGTTTATGATATTCCTCGTGTGAGTGAAGTGTTTGGGCGTGAGATTCGTCATTCTGGTTGGTATCCGGATTATGTGGTGCGTTTATATCGCTTTACAAATTATGCGGGATATAACGATTCTCTGGTACATGAAAAGTAGTTTATCCTGAAAAACACGAAAGTACAGAAATTAACTGGAGATCTGAGCATTTCACCCTATAAAGCATCCATCACTATTTTGGTGAAATCTGCAGGCTACGCCATAAAGCTTGGGCTGATCAACGCCAAACCAAAGGGAAAAAGCGACGTTATGGCAAGGTATTAGCCATACGATTGGTTGCTTTGTCAAAATGTACATTTTAAAAGCAGGAAACTTAGATGGAAACAAGGTTTTTCTGCTTGCAGTACTTTCTGCCCACTCCACCTTTGTGAAATAATGCTGATTTGTGGAACGCAATCAACATTAATCAGAAAACAGTGCGGTTAAAATTAACCGCACTTTTTATCTCTTTAGAACAAAGAAAATTAGTTTTTCGCTGCAGCCGCGGCTTTCACTGATTACTGCAAACGCAGGCGCTTTAAGGAAGCTCCGCCCACTAACGCACCATCGATACTCTGGTTGAGTGAATAATTCTGCTGCGTTAGCATCATTTACTGAACCGCCATATTGAATGATCACCCGATCTGCTACAGCAGCGTGATTTTGCTGCGATGTGGCCACGAATAAAATGCGTGAACAGCTGTAGCGTTGCTGGAGTTGCTGATTTACCCGTGCCAATTGCCCGAAATTGGTTCATAAGCAATCACTGCACCATTAAAGTGCTTCTACACCTAATGTAGTTGATGACTGCATCAATTTGACGCGCACATACGTCTTCAGTTTTACCCTGCTTCTGTTTTCGAGCTTCAGTTTCACCGATACATAATACTGGCACCAAACCTGCTTCTTTTATGCACCAAATCGCTATGAATTCGTCGCTTTCTTTATAGTAGTACGACGCTCAGAGTGACCGATAATGATGTATTTTGCACCAAAATCTTTTTAACATTTCAGTTGAAATATCACCGGTGAAAAGCACCTTTAACATTCACATCAACGTTTTGTGCACCTAAAGCAATTTGGCTGCCTGCAAAGTGCCGCTTCAGCTGTACCTAAGTACACTAACAGGTGGGGCAATTGCCACATCACAACCTGTTACACCTTGTAATTCAGCTTTTTAATCCTTCGATTAATTCTTTGGTAAAGGCTTTTGGAACCGTTTAATTTCCAGTTACCCATCACTAAAGGACGACGTGCCATTTTTGTTTCTCCATATTGAATAAATAAAAAGTATGCTTTACTATACCAAACTTTGAACAGATTTCTTTGTGCAAAATCACATTTTGAAAAATTTTTGGGAAATGATGAATTATTTTGTGCTAAAAGCTACAATCTACTGTACTGAACGGATAAAAATAACCAATTTTATAAATAAACGGAAAAATAGGTCTGGTAACAATGAAAATTTTTCAAAAGCCGAACAATGGAATATAGAAGTGCTTGCTCCACTCTTTTGAAGCCTATCGACTTGCCAACGGAATGAGTGAAATCCTGACCGCACTTTAACCTTTCTAACAAATCGTATACGTTTTAATGAAAGTATGTTTTTGTTGCTGTAAACGAAAAATGCACAGTCGATTGGCTTTGTTCAACTTTATCCTCAGCTATCTTCTTTACAACTACAACGCTATTGGCAATTAACTGATATTTTTGTCAAAGAAGATAAACATCAAGCCGAGATTTATGCAGCGCTTATTTCTAAAGCAAAAAGAGTTTGTCCGTTATACACAATCTAACCGTTTAGTAGCGGAATTAAGCCAAGCTCAACAGAGTATTTTTAGAACGCGAAGGATTTAAGCTAAACACGAAAAAGTTTGTTTGAGATTAATCTCTAATGCCATACGCTCCTCAATCAATATTGGGATTACTTGCGAATTGAACGCCAAGTAAGCCCACATACCCTCACTAATTATCAACATCAACTGGATGCCATTTTAGCGATTCTCGCTGAAAAAGGTATTCAGCACTGGCAGCAAGTAAATCCAAAGCGTGGTTCGCCTCATTTTGTGGGAAAGCCGTAAGCAAGGTTTAAAAAGAAAAGAGCTTGGCATTACGTTTATCAGCTCTTCGTCAGTTTTTCAGCTATCTTGTGCAACAAGGGCAAATGAAAGTGAATCCGGCAACGGGTATTTCAGCGCCGAAACAAGGCAAACATTTACCAAAAAATATTGATGCTGAACAGGTCCAAAAATTGCTTTCAAATGACAGCAAAGATCCGATTGATTTGCGTGATCGCGCCATGATGGAATTGATGTATAGCTCGGGGCTTCGCTTATCTGAATTGCAAGGCTTAAACCTCAATAGCATTAACACTCGAGTACGAGAAGTCAGAGTGATTGGTAAAGGGAACAAAGAACGTATTGTGCCTTTTGGACGCTATGCTTCTCATGCAATTCAGCAATGGTTGAAAGTACGCCCTTTATTTAATCCAAAGGATGTCGCCCTTTTGTGAGCCAACAGGGAAATCGCCTTACTCATCGCTCTATTCAAAAACGAATGGAAACCTGGAGCATCGACAAGGATTAAACAGCCATCTCAATCCGCATAAACTGCGTCACTCTTTTACTACTACATGCTGGAAGCGAGTTCAGATTTGCGTGCTGTTCAAGAGCTTTTAGGGACACAGCAATTTGTCCACCACGCAAAGTTTATGCGCATTTAAATTTCCAACATCTTGCTGAAGTGTATGATCAAGCCCATCCTCGAGCAAAACGAAAAATAAACAAAAGTGCGGTCAAAAATCGTCGTCTTTTTAACTGCGTACTACAAATACAAAAAGGCTGCACCTTTTGGTAGCCTTTATTCGATTAAATCTATAAGCTAAATGCTTGAATATAAGGAAGTTGCCTTTCTTTCAGCATGTCTTCAATACCGCTGATGATCATTTTCACCTAAACCACGTAATTCGAAAGGTGACACTTTCAACACTGTTGTCATAAACCACTGATCGTTACGTTGATTTTGGCGACTCGTCACATAACGTCTTGCGCCAACGCCTAAAGACCAACAGCACGAGTTATATTGCACGCCCCACATATTGCTCAACTGGTTTTTCAATGCAATATCTTGATAGTATTTTCTCCAACAAGCGCCAGTTATCCGACACTTCCATGCAGCCACAACACCAACCTGTTTAATGTCTTGTTGATAACGGTTTGCGGAAGCACCTAAGTTTTGGTTGATGTACTCTTTTGCTCGCATAACGATAATTTAACTGAATCAGATTATTCTTCATCAGGTTAAATTCCAAACTACTATTCGCCAATGAGGCTTTTATCTAGCAATGTATCGTATTGGTAGCTACCGCGCCAATTCCATTTATCGTTAATTTTCCAGTTAGACTCCAAGGCCCAAGAAGAAGAGGATTTTTGGCGTACGATTATTTGGATTATCATCAATTTTTGATGCCGTTAAATAATAAATTTGTCCTGCTGAGAAATTGAAACGCTCATCGGCATTTCTATCATAAAAACGAGTTGTTCCCCAACTGTCACTTTGGTTTGCTGATGAAATACGGTCTAAAACCACTATAACGACGATCTCGGAACAAAGAATAATAATCTTGTTGAACTAGCGCAGAATCATAACCAAAACCAAAGTAATTATTTACACGTTTTGAACCAATATTACTTTTGATCTTTGTATGGTCGATACAGATATTGAACATGAGGTTCAAGCGTTTGTGTATAACCATCAAATAAAGTTTTATTACTCGCTAAAACCGTTTGTAAATCTACTTTTAATTGTGGCAATACACGATTTACTGATTTTTGTACATCTTCCGCCGAAGAAGAAGAGCCTTTTTCTGGTTATAATGGGTCGCGTAAAGTTTAGTCTCAATATTCAAGCTACCATATTTATTTGACATCGCTGTTGCCAAACTTGGTTTCAACATGAAAACGCCATGCTGTCGGCATCAAGGTACTATCATTATCAAAACGTACTGCTTGTGAGAATAACTGAAATCTACCAACCGTTCGCCAAAATCATTTTTGTAATAATTAAAGATCGATTTGTGGCATTGCACGGTAAGGCCCCACAGAAACTTCATCAAAAATTTGGAATTGACGCGCAGAAATCGCTAAAAGTTGTAATTTGGTTTATAGTAAGCAATACGAGCATATTGGTTTGCGTAACCATCAGTACTGCTACCATAATCGGAATCAAAATCGGTAAAATAACGTTTATCGCTCACTTTTGTGTAATCGATATTTAAACGCCAGTTTTCAAGAAAAAGAAGAATGATGTTTCAATAGAATAAATGACGCTTACGGCTATCGCTAGTATATTCATCATAACGATCACGTCCTAAATATTCTCCCGCAAGTTTACCTTCACCAACTGGTGTCAAATAACGGAATTCACCATTTAATTGACCCAGCCACGGCGTGACATATATTTTGGTGCAATCGTCGCATCATAATTTGGCGCAATATTCCAATAAATCGGTTGTTTATACCAATAACCATCGCGGCTAGAATGGCCGACAGTTGGCATTAATAAACCTGAACGGCGGCGATCACCAATTGGTAATTAGCAGATAAAGGGTATAGAATACCGGCACACCTAATACTTTTAAAACGCGCATGCCAAAATTCAGCATATTCTTCTTTGATGTGCTGACGAATCTCAGAGGCGTCTACCGCCCAAGCATTATCATCGGGTAAACAAGAGGTAAATGTCGCATTTTTCATTAAACGGTAATTATCACCTAACTCAATTTCTTGTGCTTTTACCGCGGCCTTGACGTCCTACAAGTTGGTAGTCTGCATCGGTTACGTTACCGTTTTTGCTATCTAAATTAAAACTCGCATCATTACCTAATAGATTAATTTGATTATCTTTGTAATCAAATCCGCCTCGCAAATAAGCCCATCGTTGAGTTTGGTTGCCCTCACCTGTTTGTTTGACTTCAACTGAATTCCCTACCAAATGGCGGTTTCCTTGTTTCAAATCCACATTGCCTTGATAAATCGCCTGAGTTGGCTGATTAATCTCGCTTTTATCTGCTTCAATATAAACCGGTAAATTATTAACATCACCTTTCACGACTTCCCCAGTAAAGTGAGGGCACGCCGAGTAAGCATTGAGCATGCAGATCTGGCCCAAACTTTGTTGACTATAAAATGCGGTCAGAATTGAGATTGAAATTAAGGTATATTTTTATTCATAATTCAGTTCTTATTCAGATGAAATTAGGGGATTATACTGGAATATCACTTACAACAACAGCCATTTATATGGTCGTTGATTAACCCCATCGATTGCATAAAGGCATAGCATGTCGTTTCAACAAAGACAAAGCCACGCTTTTTCAACGCTTTTGACATTGCTTTTGAGGTTTCAGTTCTGGCAGGGTACCACAGAAATATCCGGTACATCATTGATAATCGGTTGATGATTCACGAACGACCACACAAAATCACTAAAAATTTTTCACCGCACTTTTCCACTGGCTAAATAGGCTTGGCATTTTTCACAATGGCTTCAGTTTTTGCTCGATGACGGATAAGTCCGGTATTTTCCATACAACGATCACATCTTGTTCGGTCATTTGCGCAACTTTTAATAGGATCAAATTGATGGAATGCAGCCCGATAGGCTTCACGTTTTTCAATACGGTAATCCATGAAAGCCCCGCCTGTTGCCCTTCTAAACAAATTTTTCTCAAACAGCTTTTTGGCTGTCCAATTGTGGATTGCCCCATTCCTTATCGTGATAGTCGATATAAATCGGAAGTTCGCCCTACCCAAGGGCATCTTGTACTCATGCCATATCCTTTTTGAGTTGTTCATGAAATAGCAACAAAAATCAGGCATCACCCCACGCCATAAATAGAAATGAATGGGCGTTTGCGCCACCAACATACCAAAACCATCGCTGACATTATTCAGACCTAAGGATTTACAGTAGGCAATAAAAGGCGTATCACTACCTTTAGCATATTGCATGTCACTAACAAGCGCGGGCCAATGATAAGATAGAGCCATCAACGGCAGCGGTATGCCCGCTTAATCCGGCTCAGGTGCATTGATCACTAAATCGTAGGTTTGCGCGGGAATTGCATCCATCGCGACAGCTTCAATTGTGCCGTAAGGCTGAACTTATCTGCCAGTTGTTGCGCTTTTTCTAGCGTGCGGTTAGCCAAGACAATCTGCTGTTGATAGCTTCTAATAAAGGAGTAATACCCCTTTGGTCGCTCCACCGGCACCTAAAATTAAAATGCGTTGTTGTGGCTGAATCCAACCTAAGCGTTGTAAATCCGTCACTAAACCAATGCCATCGGTATTGTCCGCATAGAGTTTGCCGTTAGATAATTTTTTTAATGTATTACAGCTTCTGCCAGTTTCGCCCGTTCGCTATGTTCTTCAGCAAGCGCATAGGCGCGTTCTTTGAATGGTGCAGTGATATTGCAACCTTGTGCCCCTTCATAAAAAGGTCTGTAATTGCTGCTCAAAATCCTCAAGATCACCTAATTTGGCAACATATTCCATCGTTTGCTGGGTTTGCTTAGCAAATAAGCGATGAATCAACGGCGATTTACTTTGAGCAATCGGATTGCCCCAAACGGCATAGTGCTGCATATCTTATCCTTGTCTGAAAAGTTGGTTTGTGAGCAAATCACGAATTTCCGATGGATTTTGTGCTTGGCCGACTGCATCATCAAGCACGGAAAATCTGCCCTCAAATTGGGAACGCACGGCATCTGCGCTGCGGCAAGGTGATTGACCGGTTAAGTTCGCACTGGTCGAGGTGAGAGCAAAGCCTGTTTTTTGCACAAGGCTTTGACGGCTGGATGAGTACATAAACGCACCTGCAATGCTATTAAATTGCCCCGTCAGGAAATGTGGAACCTCTGTCTTTGCCGGCACCACCCAGGTGATCGGATGCTCATATTGTTCCTGTAAGCGCGCAAGTCGTTCGTCTGATAAATGGGAAAAATCGATAAATGGCTGTAAAAATGCAAGCTCAGGTGCGACCAAAAATAAGACCTTTTTTTCAATCGGACGCTGTTTTTAAATCGAGCAATTTTCTGACCGCACTTTCACTTAGCGGATTACAGCCCAAACCGAATACTGCCTCAGTAGGATAGGCAACCACTTCATCTTGCATTAAACAGGCGGCAATTTGTTGACATTCATTTTTCGTTCTCAAAAAAATATGTCGACAGCTTTTTATTTGCACATTGCCACACTTGGTGTTCCAGCATTTTCACTTTTAGTAGAGCGAGTGGAAAATGGCATTGTGGACAAGGCATGACATAGGGTTTTGCGGGCAAGGAAAAATTTTGCAATGGGAAAGTTATCGCAGCCATAAAAGATTTTTCCTTGTCGTCCGCGACGAGCAACCAAATGTCCTTTATGGCACTCTGGGCAGTCAATGGATTGTTCATCATCCTGTTGCTCATGTACCACAAAAATCACAATCGGGATAATGGCTACAGCCAATAAACATCCCAAAAGGCACCTTGTTTGAGTTGGAGTGGATTACCACATTGAGGACAGGCCTCATCAAGCTCCTTCAATACCTTATTCTCCACCTTATGCAAGAGGACGCAAATAATCACAGGCAGGGATAGGCTGTACAACCTAAAAACAGTCCTTTTCTTTACCTGTTTCATTTGCAAAGGCGAGCCGCATTGTGGGCAATATTCTTCGTGTTTTGTGTGTTGGAAAAGACTTTTGACTCATACGCTGTCCCCTATGCTTGTAGCATTGCTTCCAATTCTTCCTGGGCCGCTAACTAATCCATTTCGACTTCTTTGCAATGCTTTCTTCACCCTCTACTTGCTGTGCCAAAAGTGCGGTCAATTTTCTTTATTTTCCGCGCTGTATAGTTCGGAATCAGCAATTGGTTTTCAATCTCCGCAAGTTTGGAGGCTTGCTTATTCATTTTCCTCCAATTGAAAGATTTGTTTACGAAGAGGTGCGGTTTGTTGGCGAGTTCGGCCTCACGACGTTTGTTCCTTGCGGTTTTGCATGGAATTTTCATTGTCGTCATTTTTCTCCGAGGATTTATTTTCTGGTGCACTGTTTTGTTCATTCAGCCACTTTTGATAATCCTCTAAGTCGCCTTTGAATTCTTCCACTTTTTTATCGTGTACCAAATAGAATTCTTCCACGGTATTACGTAGTGAAGTGACGATCGTGAGAAACCACCACCAAAGATCCCTCGTAATCCACCAGCGCTTCGGTTAATGCCTGACGCATATCCAAAATCCAAAATGGTTAGTTGGTTCATCGAGCAGTAATAGGTTTGGACGTTGCCAAACAATCAGTGCAAGCACCAAACGAGCTTTTTCTCCACCGGAAAAAGCGCTTTCACCGCTTTAGTTAACTTTGTCACCATGGAACGCAAAACTCCCAAGATAATCCCGTACCTGTTGCTCCGTTTGCTCTGGTGCGAGTTTCTGCATGTGCCAAAGAGCGGATTCATCTGCACGTAGGGTATCGAGCTGATGTTGAGCAAAATAGCCAAGTTGCACGCCTTTAGCTAATTGTACTGTACCAGAAAGAGCGGTGAGCTCACCCGCTAACAATTTAATTAAGGTTGATTTACCTGCACCATTTTTCCCGAGCAAACCAATGCGCGAACCTGGTACTAAATTCAGTTTAATTTTACTTAAAATTTCTACCGCACTTTCACCGCTGCCATAACCTGCGCTCGCCTGTTCAATCATCACCAAAGGATTCGGCAAGGATAGTGGTGGACGGAATTCAAAAAGTAAAAGGATTATCTACATAAGCTGGTGCAATCAATTCCATACGCTCAATGCCTTCATACGGCTTTGTGCTTGTTTTAGCTTTGGTCGCCTTTGGCTTTAAAGCGGTCGATATATTTTTGTAAATGAGAGATCTTTTGTTGCTGCTGACGATACATGGCGTTTGTTGTGCCAGTTTAGTTGCCCGTTGCACTTCAAAGGAAGAATAATCGCCCGTGTATTCGTTGAGCTTCTGATTTTTCGATATGGAGATTTTTGTCACAATCGGATCGAGAAAATCTCGGTCGTGAGAAATTAATACCAAGGTGCCTTTGATATTGCACTAACCAACGTTCTAACCAAATAACTGCATCCAAATCCAAATGGTTGGTCGGCTCATCCAGTAATAATAAATCCGATGGACAAAAGCAATGCTCGTGCCAAATTCAAGCGCATTCGCCAACCACCAGAGAAGGATTTCACTGGTTGAGCGATTTCTTCTTGGTTAAAACCAAACCATGTAATAAGGAAGCTGCACGAGATTGATTGTCCAAGCATCAAGGTTTCTAATTGCCCGTGAATGCGCGCAATCGCATGGCCATCATTACGTTCATTGGCTTGTTAAGTTCCTGCTGCAAACGGCAATATTCGCGATCCCTTGAATCACATAATCAGTGGCGGGAATATCCAATGCCGGCGTTTCTTGATTCACCAAGATACCCGCCAGTTGGATGGATAAGTGACCTCGCCACCCTCTGGCGTTAATTCTTTTTAATAGGGCAAAAGAGACGACTTACCGCAACCATTCTTCCCCACCAAGCCGACTTTTTGTTTTCGGATTGATGGTTGCCGTGGCATTCTCGAGCAATTCGGTTTGCCCGCGCTTTTAGGAAATATTATTAAATACAATCATTTCTTCGAATACATCTGAATTTGTGCCTATTTTGCAATATTTTTTTCCTTTTCTCGGAACAGTCTATTCCAATTTTATCGATATTTCTGCCTGAAAAACATGTATAATGACACTCAACAAATCAATCATGAGGAAATAAAATGAAGCTCTCATTCTTAATCTCGCCCCCGTTCGTGAAGGACAAACTTATTTGCAAGCCGTTGAGTCTATGGTAAGTCTTGCAAAAACATGCGAAAAACATTGGCATTGAACGCTATTGGATTGCTGAGCATCATAATATGAAAAATTTGGTGAGTTCAGCGACCGCACTTTTAATTCAACATACGCTAGCTAATACGAAAACTTTGCGCGTGGGGTCAGGTGGCGTGATGTTACCGAATCATTCGCCTTATGTGGTGGCTGAGCAATATGGCACATTGGAGACGCTTTATCAAAACCGTGTTGAACTCGGTTTAGGGCGTGCCAGGAACGGATATGCAAACGGCTGCGGCACTTCGTCGTGGACGAAAACAGCCCAGATTTCCTGCGGAAATTGCGGAACTTCGAGGTTACTTAAAAGATAGCAATCCTGTTTCAGCTTATCCTTCCGCAGGCTTGTATATACTGTTTTATATTTTGGGGTCCAGCACTGAAAGTGCCTATCTTGCGGCAGAGCTTGGCTTACCTTATGCCTTTGCTTCACACTTTGCGCCACGCATGATGGAAATGGCGGTGGAGATTTACCGCAAAAACTTCAAACCATCAACCTATCTTGCTGAACCTTATGTCATCTTAGGTGTGAACGCGATTGTTGCTGAAACCGATAAAGAAGCGAAACAACTGGCGACAACACTAAACACTATTTTTCTTAAATATAGTGACTAACGCACAACAAAATTTACAACCGCCTATGGCTTCAGAAGAAGATGTTTGGAAAAACTCAAATGCACGCCCAAAAGAAACCACACTTTGGCCCAGTCGATTTCGAGGAAATCCCGATTTACAACCAAGAGCGTGCAGTAGTGGAACAAATGACTGCTTGTTCGCTTATCGGTAGTCCTGAAAGCGTGGATTTTCAACTCAAGCAATTACGTGAACGGGTACATTTTTGATGAAATTATGGCGGTGAGCTATATTTTTGATGAGCAAAAAGCAAGCTCAATCTTACACGATGTTGAAAGCGATTGTGGATAAGCAATAGCGAGACAAAAAGTAAAAAAGTGCGGTAAATTTCACCGCACTTTAAATCCCAGAAATATCAATAAGCCGTTTCTATCGGTAAACCAGCTTTTTACCCAACCATCAAATCCCCCAATGACGCTAAAGACATTTTCATAGCCTTGCTCAACGAGGAAAGTTGCCACATTTCGGCTGCTCACGCCATGATAACAACTCACGATAATCAGAGTCAAAGTCCACCTGTTCTTCAAATTGTAAAAAGCTTTTGGTTGGTTAAATGAAAAGCCCCTTTTCGCATGAGAATAGGTGAAAACGTTGTGGATCCCGAATGTCTGCAAGCATGGCACCATTTTTGCACCATTTCCCAAGCTTGCTCTGGGCTAATTTCTTTAAACGACATGATTTTGTTTCCCTTTGCGCGTTGTTTATACACGCCATCAAAAATAATCAGGCTCATCGCCAATACTAAACAAATGAATAACGGATAGCTGTCCGCATCCATTTTCCTCTCCAATTAAAAATGAAATAATCACCATCAAAATGGTTTCAACATAACCTAAAAAGGCCAAAGCAAATTCATCGGCAGCATATTGCTAGCAATAACATAAGCGATTAATGCCGCACCACTAATAAGCCCGAGCAATACCAACAATCCCCAAATGTTAGGATTCGATTCCTGCACGGTAGCAAAAGTCAGTCTGAAATGCAAAATAGAAGCTAATCGGTAATAAACTCAACATTTCCAAAACAAAAACGCAGCAAGATCAGTATTATTCAATGCTTTTCGTACAGAAAAATAAGTCGTATAACCCACGCATATTACGATGGCTTCCCAAGATAATCCGCCTTTTAAAATGATGTTAGAAATCACCCCTACTGCCGCAATTAATACGGCAATGAATTTCAATGTTGAAATTCGTTCTTTAAAAATAAGCCGTCCAGCGGCCACCATCACAATTGGTAACAATAAATAGCCAAAAAGAAACACTTAAGGAGCTACCATTATTGGGTGCCCATAAAAAGAGCCACATTTGATACCCCATTAATGCGCCACAAATAATATAAGAAAGAGCAAAGAGCGGTCGATTTTTAATGCGTTTTAGATGCTCAACCAAAGCTTGTTTTTGTTTAAACATAATGAGAGCAAGGGCAACGAAAGGGAAAATGTAAACAGCATTCGATAGCCGAAAATATCCGTGCCACTGAGCGGTTTCAGTAACGTGGAAAAATAATACATATAGCCAAATAAAAGCGAGGCTAAAAGTGAAATAAGTATGCCTCTTAACATAATAAATCCTTAGGTTAATTCTGCTTATTATTTTAGTCTAACATCTCCCAAAATGCACGAATTAGGGGATTCGCTAAATTTCTTTTTTGCACACAAACGCCTAAATCAAATGCCTCGACTGGATTGTCTAAATTTAAACGAGACACGTCTTTTGACATAGGGTTATTATCAATCACCACATCAGGCAACATCGCTAATCCAAAACCAAGTGCCACCATTGGCACAATACCTTCATGCCCTGCTACTGTGGCATAAATTTGGGGATGTTTAATGTGTTTGTACTGCATGCCATTGCTCAATACGCTGCCGTGCCATTCCATCTAACGGCAAAATAAAAGGCATCTGTTGCCAATTGATAGGGTCTTCCTGAATAATTGTGTGACTAAACAAGCCACTCTTGGGAGCAATTAATGAAAGGAAATATCATCAATCTTATAAAACTCCAATCCTGTCGGTAGATTATTTGGTTTTCGCCAAAGCGAGATCCACTTGTTCTGATTGAATAAATTGCACCGCAGAAGCTGGGTCACCAGTCGTCAGTTGAATTTCAACTTTCGGATAACGCGTACGAAATTTGGCTAACACCTGTGGCAAGTGACTATATGAAGCCGTTACCGAACAAAATAAGCGCAACTCTCCGCTTAATTCCGCTGAATTATCTCGCAGCTGACGCTTAAACTCTTGCCAGTTTTGCCATTCTGCTTTTCGCAAATTGCAGAAATTTCTCGCCTTGTTCGGTTAAACGCACCTGGCGATTATCACGAATAAATAAAGGTTGTTCTAATTCTTCTTCCATGCGTTGAATCTGGCGTGAGAGCGTAGAAGGTGACATATAATTTTGCGTAGCGGTTTTAGCAAAATTTTGTGTATCAGCAAGATGAAGAAATATTTGGAGGTCTTGAAAGTTCATATGTATCGTTAAAAGCAAAATGACATTGCAAAAATTGCAACACTAAGTTCAAATAATATCACTTTACGCAACAACTAAAAACCTTATAATCCACTTCACAACAAAAAACTATATTCAAACACAACCTCATACACATTAATCAACATCATAGAAAGGATGAAAAATGGCTAACTATTTCAACACATTAAATTTACGCGAAAAATTAGAATCAATTAGGTCGTTGTCGTTTTATGGATCGCAGCGAATTTGCTGACGGTTGCAACTACTTAAAAAGGCAAAAATCGTTATCGTAGGTTGTGGTGCGCAAGGTTTAAACCAAGGTTTAAATATGCGTGACTCTGGCTTTAGACATTTTCTTATGCATTACGCCCTGAAGCGATTGCAGAAAAACGTGCATCATTCCAACGTGCAACTGAAAACGGCTTTAAAGTTGGCACTTACCAAGAGTTAATCCCGACTGCAGACTTAGTGATCAACTTAACACCAGATAAACAACACTCTAAAGTCGTAGCTGATGTAATGCCATTAATGAAAAAAAGATTCAGCATTCGGTTACTCACATGGTTTCAATATCGTTGAAGTAGGGTGAGCAAATCCGTGAAGACATCACTGTGGTGATGAGTGCACCAAAAATGTCCAGGTACTGAAGTGCGTGAAGAATACAAACGTGGTTTCGGTGTACCACATTAATCGCGGTTCACCCAGCAAAATGACCCACGTGGTGAAGGCATGGCAATTGCGAAAGCATGGGCGCGCAGCAACCGGTGGTGATCGTGCGAGGCGTATTAGAATCTTCATTCGTTGCAGAAGTAAAATCTGACTTAATGGGTGAACAAACCATTCTTTGCGGTATGTTACAAGCGGGTTCGATCGTATGTTACGACAAATTAGTTGCAGACGGTAAAGATCCAGCATACGCAGGCAAACTTATCCAATACGGTTGGGAAACTATTACTGAAGCATTAAAACAAGGCGGTATCACATTAATGATGGATCGCTTATCAAACAGCGCAAAATTACGTGCATTTGAACTTGCGGAACAAATCAAAAGAAAGCCTTGGTTTCTTATATTACAAACACATGGATGACATCATCAGTGGTCACTTCTCAGCAACCATGATGGCTGACTGGGCGAACGGTGATAAAGACTTATTAGCATGGCGTGAAGCAACTGGCAAAACTGCCTTTGAAAATGCACCAAAAGCAGACGGCATCAAAATTTCTGAACAAGAATACTTTGATAACGGCGTGTTAATGGTAGCAATGGTGAAAGCAGGTGTTGAATTAGCCTTTGATGCAATGGTGGCAAGCGGTATCTATGAAGAATCAGCTTACTATGAATCACTTCACGAATTACCGTTAATCGCTAACACTATCGCACGTAAACGTTTATACGAAATGAACGTAGTTATTTCTGATACGGCAGAATATGGTAACTACTTATTCTCTAACGTAGCGACCCCTATTCTTGCTAAAGAAATCATCCCAACCTTACAAAAAGGTGACTTAGGTGAACCAACACCAGCAGTTGCTATCGACAACATCACTTTACGCGATGTAAACGATGCAATCCGTAACCACCCGGTTGAATTAATCGGTCAAGAGTTACGTGGCTATATGACAGATATGAAACGTATCGCTGTTGCAGGTTAATCATTAAAATCGTTAAAATTTAAGTCAGCTTTTATTCAATAAGTTGGCTTTTTTATAATCCAAAAAGGAATTCATATGAAAAACAATAAAATTTTTAACCGCACTTTTTAAAGTGAGTTTTGGTGGCTATGGCGTTAGGATTAGTTAATTCGGCATGGGCCATTGATTATAAACTATATGAAGGTACCGTATATAGAATCCGGAAAGAACTGACTCTGAAGTAAAAATACGAATTTTAATTCAGATTATGGATATGATTTAACAAATAAAAAGAATCTTTGCAACTGTATCTTTTCGAATGAAAAATGGTTTAAATAATAAGGATTATCCAACAGAATCACTAATTTTCCTTTATCCTCAATTTTTCTAAGGGCCTAGTTCATTAGAAATCAAACCTAATAGCATTTTCACATTATCGAAGCTTTCCTGAAAGTTCTGTTTTTGAATTGAGGATGCAAATCTCAAATTCCACACCGGTAATATCAATTTATTTTAAGGGGCTTTCAACAGTTAATGAAGAGGGCGGAGTCAGTTTCAGGAAATTCAGCATTTGAACTTCAAAGTAATAGCACCATTGATATTGATTCAGTGAGTAGTGTTAGTTTAGCTGAAGAGAGCATCGGTACCAACTATTTGATAAATCTACAGCAAATATTACTAACTCCTCTATTTTCCTAGGGGAAGGTAACAGCACTGCTGTAGATGCAGAAAAACTCAGCATTAAATATCAAAAATTTAAATATCACGCTACAGCCAGCAGGTAGCGATAAATCAACTACTATTGCACACATATCTGAGAATACTACATTAAATATTGAGGACAGCTTGCTCACAATTGAAGCGAAAGGTCAAAGTAAAGGTTTGGGTTTTGTACTTGATGGTGGTATGACCAACATTACAAATTCCAACATTGAAAATAACACTGGAGATGTTGTTATTTTTTTACTAATAAACAAGATTCTCGAGATACAACAAATAATTACAGCTCAACAACAGTTAATCTAAAAATACTAAAATCCCCGATGCAAAAGTATTGGTTGGATTAAACATGCCCGATCTAGCTGATACGGACTTATCTGAAGGAAGAAAACTAGCTCACCTAGATTTGTGTTAAATGCAGATAACTCACAGTTAAATGGTGCAGTAAAGCAATATGACTGGTACAAATAAAACGCCTGTTACATTAAATCTAACTAACAATACTACATGAGGATTTAGTGGATAATTCAGAAGTAACAGACTTGCATTTAAATAACTCAGCGGTTTCTTTAACTAATACAAACGCTCTTATGCAACATTAACTATCACGGGTAATCTCACTGGCTCAGGTATCTTCAACCTCAACACCAATATCGCTGAAAACAAAAGCGATAAAATCGTTGTTAAAGGTACTGCCGAAGGTAATCATAAAATTGGGGTAACTAACCAAGGTGCAAACGTTGCTAACGGCAAAGTGACACTTGTAGAAACCAATGGTGGTAATGCGGCGTTTAGCAACTAACCCGAATAATCGTGTAGATTTAGGGCTTTACCAATATTTTCTAACCAAAGAGGAAATAATTGGGTATTAGCTAACTCTAAAAATGTAGTTACTCCAACTCCACCTGTTGCACCAGTTACACCAAGCAAACCAGTAGTGACCCCAAGCAAACCTGCGGTAACGCCTAGCACTCCAGTAGTAACCCCAAGTAATCCAGTAGTACCACCTGCAGTTCTACCAAGCGCACCATTACTTTTCAGACTTAGCGAATGCACAAGTTTCTCTTCGCTAAAGCACAATTGCTTTTTAGTGGAAGATGATTTAAGTGGCACCCATCAACGTCTAGGTGAAGTGAAAAACGGTGAAAAAGGCAATGTGTGGGTTCGTAATGTGAATTCTCGCCAAAAATTAGCCGCACTTTCGACTGGTGAGAGTGAAACTTCTGGCTTTAAACAAAACGTACATAGCTTACAAGTGGGCGCTGATGCTGCTGTAACAGATAACCTCCGTGTTGGTGGATTTGTTGGTCGTAGCCAAGCAAACGTTGATTTCAGTGGTTATTACGGTGATGGCAAAGTAAGAAGCAATAGCATGGGCTTATATGCAGCTTACCTTGCAGATAACGGTATTTATGTAGATAACATCGTGAAATACAGCCGTTTACACGCTAACTCAAATCACACTGAAAAACGCCATTACAACGCTTATACTATTTCGAGTGAATTAGGCAAACGCTTTAGCCTTGTGAACGATTGGACAATTACCCCGCAAGCACAATTAGCGTGGACACATATTTCATCACAAGAGAATGAAGATAGCTTATCTTCTGTGTATTCTCGAATTGGTTTACGTGTAGCCAAAGGCTTTGCATTAAGTAATGGTTGGAATTTACAACCTTATGCAGAAGTCAATGCGATTACTAGCAAAAACCGTAGCAGCAAAATTCATTACACAAACAGCGCACTTGATGTTGCAAGCAGCCGCGGACGTTTTGAAAGTGCGGTCGGTTTAAATGCTGGATTTGCAAATCATCGTTTTGGTTTAGAAGTAAGCCGTGCTGACGGTAAAAACTTCGACAAACCTTATGCAATTCAAGCAGTTTATCGCTATCAATGGTAATATAAGAGGGCGGAATAAAATCCGCCCTTTTTCTTCCTTTTTACTGAATAAATAATATGTCAAAATCTTTCCCTTCTCGCTCATTTACAACCAAACGAACGGCAAAACCCACTCGTTCATTTAAGCCTAAAGCGAAGCCACTTACATTAGAACAGACGATTATCGTTTTATTTAACAAACCGTTTGATGTGCTGACACAATTCACCGATGAAAATGGCCGAGCTACATTAAAAGATTTTATTACCATTCCTAATGTGTATGCGGCAGGGACGATTGGATCGTGATAGCGAAGGGTTGCTGATTTTAACGAATAATGGTGAAGTGCAACATCGTTTGGCTGATCCTAAGTTTAAAACAGAAAAAACGTATTTTGTGCAAGTGGAAGGCATTCCTGAAGAGTCTGACTTAGACAAGCTTCGTCAAGGCGTTGAATTGAAAGATGGGATGACGAAGCCAGCAAAAAGTGCGGTTGATTTCAGAACCAGATTTTCTTTGGCCTCACAATCCACCTATTCGTGAACGTCAAAGTATTCCAACGAGCTGGTTAGAAATCAAAATTAGTGAAGGGCGTAATCGACAAGTGCGTAGAATGACGGCACATATCGGCTTTCCGACATTACGTCTCATCCGTTATCAAATGAGCCATTTAACACTTGATGGATTGGGTAATGGTGAATATCGCTGTTTGAATGAAGAAGAAATGCGTGCGTTATTCAAACAACTTCATTTGAACAACGCACGTTAAGATTAGAAACGTTGAGCGGGTTGTGCGTTTTCAACTTTGCACGAAGAAACCTTTATCATTCAAGATAATGCTGTAATCGGTAGACATATTTAACGCTGTTGGTTTCCACTATCGCATTACAGCTGCGAATGCCTTGTTGTGGATAAGATTGCGTTTCACGGGCTTGCGTGATTTGTTTTACTGTCATTTGGGTGTTAGTAGCAGCGCCTTGTTTTTTGAAGGCATCAGATAATACAGCAAAAACTTTTGAATCATTACATCTTGGCACAACGACGGATTTTGTCACAGTATTCGCTGTTTTCTGAGCAACAGTTTCCACTCTATTTTCAGTTACTTTTTCAACGGCTTTTGGTTCCGCTTTCTTCACTTCAGTTTTAACCACTGGAGTTTTTTTAGCCATCACCTTTTCAGGTTTAGCGGATTCTTTAACTGCACTTTGTTTGCTTTTCTCTACAGTCTTTTTATCTTTTTACTGCCGCTTGCTTCGTTTTTCTACTGGCTGTTTGCCTTTTCGTTTTTGTCGGCTCTGCTTTAGCGGCTTTATTTGTCGTTTTATTTTTTTATTTTTTTCTTTTTGTTACCGCTTTTTCGCTTCGACAATTTTTAGCTGGCTTTTTCACTTCTGCTTTTTGGCATCGGCTTTCTTTTTGACTGTTTTGGCTACAGCTTTTAGGTGTAGTTGCTTTCTTGCTTCCACTTTTTAACTGCCGTTTTCACTGACTTGGTTTGAGTTGATTTTGCCGTATGATTTGGCGATGCAGCAAAGGCCAAAACAGGTAACAAAGCAAAATCACCGCGAGTAATTTTTTCATCTGTTATTCTCCTTAAACAAAAAGTGCGGTCAAACATTAACCGCACTTTGAAATCATTTATAAATTAAAGATAGTAGTGTTCTACGTAGTTTAATTTATCGTCAAGTTTTAACACTAATGGTTGACCGGTTGGGGATTTCAAAAATCCATGATTTCCGCATCAGAAATACCAATGATGTGTTTTTGCTAATGCACGAAGTGAGTTACCGTGTGCCACCACTAAACACGTTTACCAGAAAGCATTGCTGGAGCAATTTGGTCTTCCCAGAATGGTAATGCGCGTTCTAAGGTTAATTTTAAGTTTTTCTGCATTTGGTATAACATCAGACGGAATGTTTGCATAACGACGGTCATTATGTGCAGAATTTGGATCTTTCGGATCTAAATCTGGAGGGGAAATATCATAAGAACGGCGCCAGATATGAACTTGTTCGTCACCGTATTTTTCTGCTGTTTCTTTTTATCTAAAGCCTTATAATGCACCGTAGTGACGCTCATTTTAAACGCCAGTTTTTCACTTGAGGAATCCATAATTGGTGAGTTCTTCTAACACGATGTTACAGGTTTTTGATTGCACGAGTTAAAACAGAGGTAAAGGCGATATCAAATTCATAGCCTTTCTCCAACAATTTTTTACCCGCTGCTTTTTGCTTCTTCAACACCGCGCTCGGTTAAATTCACATCACGCCAACCGGTGAATAAATTTTTGCGTTCCACTCACTGAAACCGTGACGAATGAATACTAATTCCATAGGATCTCCTAAGTATTAATAAAAATGAATGGTTCTGTTATAGCAAAAATCGTTATGTTTAAAAGTAAAAAGGCGGTATTTACTGATCTTTCAAAAAATCGCCTGTAAACTTTTTAGCCACTCAAAAATAATGCTAGTATTTAAGCTTTATTCGTCCCTTTAATTTCTCTCAAGTTTAGATGTATGCAGCAAAGCAATCGTAGAAAAAAAATCTTATCAAAACTGACCGTACTTTTAGCTTGCGGTCTGCTTGGCTTTTCATCTTTCGCGCAAGGCAACGATCTCAACCAAATTCAAAAACAAATTAAACAACAAGAGTCGAAGATCGCCGAGCAAAAACGTGCACAAGCTAAACTCCAAGCTAGTCTTAAAGATCAAGAAAGCAAAATTAATAGCGTTGTTAGTGAATTACGTGAAACAGAATTAAGTTTGCAAAGAAATCCGCAAAGCAAAATGGCGGAAACCGAAAAAGCAAATCAAGCAATTAGAAAAGCAAGAGCGCGTGCAAAAAGCGAAGCTCGCACAGCAAATAGATGCCATTTATCGCTCAGGTGTCAATCCTTCTACCTTGGAAAGAATGCTTTCGGAAGATGCCAAAAAAGCGGAACGCATGAAAGTGTATTATCAGCACTTAAACCAAGTTCGCATTGATATGATTAACAATCTGAAAGCGACACAAGAGAATTTAGCGAAACAACGCGAAGCGATTTCAGGGCAACAAAAAGAATCATCGCGATCAGCTTTCTACGCAAAAGAAACAGCAGCAAGAATTACAAAAAAAGCGCAACAAGAACGTCAATCTACGTTAAATGAACTCAACAAAAACTTAACGAAAGATCAGAATAAGCTGGAAACGTTGAAAGCGAACGAAAATGCCCTTCGCCAAGAAATTCAACGTGCTGAACAAGCCGCTCGCCAACAAGAACAACGTGAGCGTGAAGCCCTTGCTCAGAAAAAACAAGAGGAAGAAAAACGAACCTCAAAACCTTATCAACCAACTGATCAAGAACGTAAGTTGATTAACAGCACCAGTGGTTTAGGTACGGCTGCACGTCAATACAGTCGTCCAGTTTCTGGCCCGACGTTGTATTCCTTTGGTTCAATCCAAGCGGGCGAAGTGCGTTGGAAAGGCATGGTTATCGGTGCACCAACGGGTACCGCGGTAAAAAGCTACTGCAAGTGGTCGTGTCATTCTAGCGGGTCATCTTAATGGCTATGGTTATATGGTGATTGTGAAACACGGCGACAGCGACTTGAGCTTATATGGTTTCAACCAAGCGGTATTTGTGAAACAGGGTCAGCTGGTGTCTGCGGGACAAACCATCGCACAAGTGGGGAATACGGGTGAGATCTCTAAACCGGCACTTTACTTTGGTATCAGCCGTAAAGGGTGCCTGTAATCCAGCTGGGTGGATTAAATAATGGCGATTCTTTCAAAGTGCGGTCAAAAATACGATCATTTTTCAACCGCACTTTTCTCTGCGTTTACTTCTGCACAAGGCAAACTGGCTATTGTAATTGATGACATTGGCTATCATCCGAAAGAAGATGCCGAGGTTTTAGCCATGCCAAAAGAAATCTCCGTTGCTATTATTCCAGCTGCACCCTATGCCAAAATACGCAATCAAGAAGCGAAAGCACAAAATCACGATATTCTCATCCATATGCCGATGCAGCCTGTCAGCAACATTAGAATTGAAGAAGGTGGTTTGACTTTAGGCTTGTCTGAAGCGCAAGTGAATGAGCGAGTGAAAAAGCGAAAAGCTATTGTGCCCAATGCTATCGGAATGAATAATCATATGGGCAGTGCAGCCACGGCTGATGCCACATTAATGACCTATCTAATGACTGCACTTCGTGAGCAGCATTTATTTTTTTTAGATAGTCGCACCATTGGAAAATCAGTCGCGGGAAAAATAGCAAAAGAACAAGGCGTACGTGTATTAGAGCGTCATGTATTTTTAGATGACAGTGATAATTTGGCAGATGTTCAACGCCAATTTCAAAGTGCAATTCAATATGCACGTAAACATGGCACAGCCATTGCTATTGGAGCATCCTCGCCCAAATACCGTAGCGGTATTAAAAATCAGGGAATAAAAATTTACCTGATGATATTCAATTAGTGAGTATGGGAAGTTTATGGCGAAATGAAAAATCTTGCCACCCTAAACCATTTATCTTACTTTTTAATGATATTCCTGCGCCAACCTCAGTTGCGCCATTTGAGCCAATCCCTTTGTTACGGGGCGTGCCGAGATAAATAAAAAGTGCGGTCAATATTGACCGCACTTTTTTATCATTTTAAACTTGCCTATCGACCATTTCGTTCAAAGAATAAGACAGTTGCCGCAACGCGTGAATGAACGTTAAGTTTACGAAGTAAATTACGAATATGTACTTTAACTGTTTCTTCAGAAATGAAAAAGCTGGCCTGCAATTTGTTTTGTTCGATAAACCTGTCGCGATTAAACGTAACACATCCATTTCACGATCGGTGAGTGAATCCATTGGATCAACGGTATGTTTGCGTTCTAACAGTAAATTTTTAATCGAATCACTTAAAAATCACTTCACCTTGTGCAATACGTTTAATTTGCTCAAGCAGCACATCTGGCTCAGTATCTTTCAATAAATAGCCATCAGCACCCGCATCGATGAGAGTGAAAATATCATTTTTCGCATCAGACACAGTTAAGATCAAAATTCGTGCATCCACACCTTCTGCACGCAGACCTTTAAGGGTATCCAAACCAGAAAGACCTTTCATATTGAGATCTAAAATGATTAAATCGGGTGATTCGTGAATCGCAACGGAAATGCCTTCTGTACCGCTTCCTACATCAGCGACAACTTCAAAATTCTCTTCTAATTCAACTAATTGTTTGATACCACGACGCATTAATGGATGGTCGTCGATAATTAATACTTTTAACTTTTCTTGCATAATATTCTCCAAGAGATAAGCGGACACTATTCTATTGCCTGAAGGCAAAACATCCACTGCCTTAGATTACTTCTCAATAGATTTTAGACCGAGGGATTCTATCGGGATTTTGCCCAATCTTCAATGCATATTTGCAGATAAACTTGATTTATCTCAAACAATGCTTGTTTTGATGTCGCTATTCGCAAGTCCTTTTGCTTTTTAAATTTGAACGGCATAATACGCATGCCGCTTTTCTGTTGAGTGCAATTGATAAAATTGCGGATAATTAAAATTCCGTTGCACCATTTTTATACGGATTTTCACAATCATTTGAACCAAGCGATTGATAAATACGATTTATTTCGCGTACTTTATCATCTTTTGAACCTTCACATTGACGATAAATTTCAAGACGGTTCTTCTCATCTAACAAATAGACGTTAAAGCTATTATCGGCATTATCTTCAAAGAAGAATTGTAAAAAACCTTCACTGGCAAACAAATCAATTTCAGGTGGATACCGACGTGCTTCTGGGATAATCTCTTTCTCTTCCAACTGGGTTGGTAAAACGTCTTCAAAATTGTCCGCACTTTCTTTTCCGCCTTCAATAGGTTGCAAGCTGATCCCTTTTTCTTCAAAGAAGAATTGCCAGTTTTTCCCCGCTACACGCAGACGAGAATGGGTTGTTGGGCGACTATCCCCTAATTGAATACTGATACAACGGTTTACGAGTACACTCACTAAGTTTCGCAATGTGCGGTTGTAATGTTTACTGTAACAGAAAACCTGCACAGAACGAGGCTGATTCACCCCTTGATCAATTTTATTAGAAAGCACTTTTAAGGCAAGCAAAATTGCATTTTGTCCTTCAAAATGTAAGGTTCGAATTTCATTCCACACATTACGGTAAGTGAAATCAATGCTTCCTACCAAACTCTGTTCTAACTGACCAAAACTGAATAAATCACTTGGCGAAATATTTGGATTTAAGCTCTTCGACTTGTGCGGTTGGGTCATTCACCAAATTCACCGCAATAAACAAATCACGGATTTCGCACTGCGAAGAAAGTGCCTCATTTGTCGGAACTTGGCTATTTGTATGCGGAAAAAACAACCGCAAATCAGCCACAAAATTACGTAAAAGTAAGTTGGTCGATATTTTGGCTGATTAAGTGCAAATGGGTTTCAGCCGTCAACAAGCGATTAAAATAAGCCCACGCAACCACTTTATTTAAACTTTCGCCGTATTCAATCACACGTTCTTTCGAGAACATAATGTGGTGTGGCGGCTGATTCACCATATACCACCCATCTTTAAAGCGCTTATTGCCGTGAACTTCGATGAACGTGAGGTGTTCCTCTGTTAAGTTATAGGAAATTTGTGAGTTTAGTAACGTAATTTTACCGGCAATTCTTCAAAAGGCAGTATAAAGTTTGCGAGAAAGCACCGTGATATCTTGTGGAATCACGCTAGAATTAATTTTATGTTTGCGCGCAAAATCCACTAGATTTCGATAACTCATCATCAAGAAATTCACCAAATTATTGTGACTTTCTTTCACCCGTTTGATTTTCCAATTTGGGCGCTGATCTAATTCTTCAATACGTTCTTTTGACCAGCCCCATTCTTGGGCCATCATTTTCATATAAGAAATACGCCAGTTTGAAGCGTGATATAACGCAAAGTCTTCCGTGGCTTTCACGTAAAAACAAGAACGTACAAAATCAAGACGCTTAAATTCTGAATGTGCGGTCAAATATTGGCTAATTCTCTCTAAAATCGCAATATAAGGATCGAAATGATGTATAGCCGTGCTGTGACCAGAAAGCAAATCCTCTTTAAATTGGCGAGCAATTAGCTGGGCATTTGGATATTCTTGGGCATAGGTTTCCAACAACAAGATTTTCATCACCGATTTATAAGGTGAATCAATACCTTTATAAAGTTGCCATAAGCTTGCACCAAAATATTCACTGGCTGAGAATTGTCCTAATCCACCAAAATCAACCCAATCATTTGGATTAAGCTCACCAGCCGCGACTAAACGAGCAACTTCGGCCTCATATTGCTTTTCATCTTCCACCCACAAGTGAAGCCACAACAATGGTTTACCCGCAAGACGTACAGCGGAACGATAAAATTCTTCCAATAACAGCATATATTGGGCAGAACCACTGTTTTCTTTAGTTAGTGGATCGGAATAACGTTCGTTACGGAAACGTTGTTGTGTCATCAAATAGAAATGCATTTCCACATGATATGTGGATGCCCATTGGCTAATTTTCTTCGTTTTTTTCCGCTAAGCGCTGCTGTTCTTGTTCAGATAAATCATCTTGATGGCAGATCCAAATATCCAAATCCGAAGCTGAAGTTTGGCTAATGGAGCCAAAACTGCCCATCACATAAATACCTAAGATCGGCGCAAAAACAGCATCAGAATTGACCGCACTTTGCACGTCTTCGACAAGTTCAGGGATGTTCTTTTGAGAGAAAATTTTTGCTGATAATTGGAAAGAGTAAAATCGGCAATGCCTGCTGGGGCATCTTCCACATAACCCGGCAGAGCAGGATGATTAAGATGCAACAACAGCGGCACTAAAGAGACGATGTGTCGGAATGCATCACCTGAGCCCAATAATGCTCGATCAAAACGACGCTTGTCTAATGTTTCGATACATTTTCGGGCTTGAGTGAAATCGTATTTCAAGGCTTCCTACCTATGACCATATAATTGGCATTACTGTACCACTTAGCTCATCGGAAATCAAAAATTTAAATGATCTGACTTTTTGCCCTAAAAATGGTAGCATAGGGCATATTTCTATTTAAAATCAGCGGTATTTATGGCAGTACTTAAAACCTTAAAAATTGCGACCCGTCAAAGCCCTTTAGCGCTTTGGCAGGCAAATTTTGTGAAAGATCAATTAGAAAAATTTCACCCAACACTTTCTGTTGAATTAGTTCCAATGGTAACAAAAGGCGATGTAATCTTAGATTCTCCTTTGGCTAAAATTGGTGGAAAAGGCTTATTTGTTAAAGAGTTAGAAAACGCTTTACTTGAAAAACGTGCTGATATTGCCGTCCATTCAATGAAAGATGTGCCGATGGAATTTCCAGAAGGTTTAGGGTTAAGTGTGATCTGTAAACGTGAGGATCCGCGCGATGCTTTCGTGTCTAATACATACCGTTCATTAGATGAATTACCACAAGGCGCCATTGTCGGAACATCAAGCTTGCGTCGTCAATGCCAATTAAAACAATTACGCCCTGATCTTGATATCCGCTCCTTGCGTGGCAATGTGGGAACCCGATTAAGTAAATTAGACAATGGCGAATACGATGCCATTATTTTGGCCTCAGCTGGCTTAATTCGTTTAGGGCTAGCGGAACGTATTGCCTCGTTTATTGAAGTGGAACAATCTTTACCGGCTGCCGGACAAGGCGCGGTGGGCATTGAGTGCCGTGTTGATGATGAAGAAGTGAAAGCATTACTTGCTCCACTTTCAGATGCCACCACAACGACTTGTGTCTTAGCTGAGCGTGCAATGAATACCCGCTTACAAGGCGGTTGCCAAGTGCCAATCGGTGGCTATGCCATTGAGCAAAATGGCGAAATTTTCTTGCGTGCACTCGTCGGCGAAACCGATGGCTCTGCGATTATTCGCGCGGAAGGTAAAGTGCGGTTGAAAATGCCGAAGCATTAGGCGTGACCATTGCTGAACAACTTCTAGCACAAGGCGCAGATAAGATTCTGGCGAAGATTTACTCAGCATAGGAAATCACCATGGCCGTACTAGTCACTCGCCCCGATGAACGAGGAAAAACTCTAGTTGACCAGCTGAATCAAGCCGGTGTGGTTGCCTTGCATTTGCCTTTGCTTTCTATTGAGGCAGGTGCTGAGTTGGCACAATTACCGACAAAACTTAATCAGCTAAAAAGTGGTGATTATGTGTTTTTGGTTTCAAAAAGTGCGGTCGATTTTGCGGATAAAACCCTGAAAGATATTGGCTTTAGCTGGCGTCAAGATTTACAATACTTTACAGTTGGACATAGAACGGCACAGCATTTTTCCTGTCAAACTGAATGTACTGTTCGTTATCCAATCACGTCGGAAAATACCGAAGGTGTACTAAATTTACCGCAAATGACAGAATTAACAGATAAAAACTTGTTAATTTTACGTGGCAACGGTGGACGAGAATTACTACGCGAACAAGCCACACTACGCGGTGCAACTGTTGAGACAGTCGAATGTTACCAACGCACACCGATTAGTTATAATAACGAAGAGCAAACCAGTATTTGTATTCGTTCTGGTGTACAAACCCTTGTGGTCACAAGCCTTGAAATTTTGCAGGCGTTAATCGAATTTGTGCCTGAAAATGAACAAAATTGGCTAAAAAATTGCTGTTTAGTCACGGTAAGTCAACGCATTGCTGATGTCGCAATACAACAAGGTTGGCATAATGTGGTGGTTTCCGCTGGTGCGGACAATCAAAGTTTACTTAATACCTTACTTAATGAAGTAACTCCCCTTTCTCACTAAGGAAAAAATATGGCGAAAGAGAAATTAACCCCTGAAACGACAGATGAAATCCAAGAAACAGATGCAGTGGAAATTCAAACTGAAGATCGCGAGCCTGTTGCGCCACGTACACAAACCGTTGTGAAGAAAAAGTGGTACTGGATTAAGTTTATTGGCTATTCTCATTGCACTTGGCGTGGGTGGTGCAGGTTATTATTTTGGCCAACAACAAGTGGATGAATTCCAACAAAAATTGACCGCACTTGAAGCTCAAATCAATAATAAAACAGTGGTTTCAGCACCTGCTCAAGAAGTAAAATTTGATACTACACAGCTTGCTCAATTAGAGTCTGCGAATAAAGCAACGCAAAACAAAATTGCGCAAGTAGAAGAGCTAATCAATGCCAAATCACATGAGTTAGTTGGCTTACAATCACAAATCAATAAAGTGAGCGCACAAGCTAATGCTCAACAACCTACTGATTGGTTATTCTCAGAAGCCGATTTCTTACTCAACAATGCATTGCGTAAATTAGTGTTAGATAATGACGTGGATACAGCGGTTTCACTCTTAAAACTCGCTGATGAAACTCTTGCTAAAGTGAATAACTCACAATCCGCGGCTATCCGTAGCGCAATCAATCAAGATCTGAAACAACTTCTCTCCGTAGCTGGCGTGGATCAAAATTCGGTCATGCAAAAATTATCGCAATTAGCTAATACGGTTGATGAGTTACCTGTGTTAGATGTGAATTTCGGTGATGATCAAAATGCAACAAAATTATCAGATTCTCTGTCTGACTGGGCAGAAAATGCAGAAAAAAGTGCGACCTCATTCTTGAATCACTTTATCCGTATTTCACCGAAACATGGTGCGGATCGCAAAGAATTATTAGCGCCAAACCAAGATATCTATTTGCGTGAAAACATTCGTTTACGCTTACAATTAGCGATTATGGCAGTACCTCGTCAGCAAAACGAACTTTATAAACAATCTTTAGAAGCCGTTGCATCTTGGATTCGTAGCTATTTTGATACCAATGCTGAAGTGACTCAAAGTTTCTTAAAAATCAGTGGATGAATTATCTGAAGTATCCATCTATGTGGATGTGCCAAGCCAATTACAAAAGCTTAAGCATGCTTGATAAGTACTTAAATCGTACACCTTTAGATGTGCAGAAAGTGGAAATCGAAGCAGAAAAAGCGGTTGATAATTCACCAAGAAAAGAAGAAGTAAAACCAGCACCTGAAGCGAAAGCGGAAGAGCCAAAAGCTGAAGAAAAACCCGCTGAAGCACCAGCTGCACAACCGGCAACTGAACCCCAACAATAAGGATAGATAATGTTTAGAGTTCTCTTTTTAATGATCGCCTTACTTGCCGGATTGATTGCGGGGCCTTACCTCTCCGGTCAGCAAGGTTATGTCAGAGTTGAAACGGCAAACACCGTATATGAAATGTCACTCACCACATTAGTGATTCTCTTTGTGGTCACACTTGCAGTGATTTATTCGTTAGAGTGGTTGGTGACCCGTTTCTTCCGTTTAAGTAACAATACCTATAACTGGTTTTCTCTCCGTAAACGTGTGAAAGCACAACGTCAAACCCTTGAAGGCTTGATGAAAATGAATGAAGGCGATTATGCCAAGGCAGAAAAACTGATTGGTAAAAATGCGAAACATTCTGCAGAGCCAGTATTAAATCTGATTAAAGCCGCTGAAGCTGCTCAACAACGCGGTGATGAATTCAGCGCAAACCGTTATTTAATTGAGGCGACTGAGCTTGCGGGTTCAGATAACCTAGTAGTCGAAATTGCTCGTACCCGTATTTTATTACAACAAAATAAATTACCGGCAGCGCGTAGTTCCGTCGATAGTTTGCTGAAATGTCAGATCGCAACAAAGAAGTATTAAAACTTGCAGCTGAAATTTATAGCCGCTCCAAAGCTTATCAAGCTTTTGATGAGCATCTTAGATTTAATCGAAGGTTCAGGCTTTATTCTCAGCAGAAGAATTTAAAGCGCTTCAACAAGAAACAGAAAATGGCTTGTTAGATGAGAAAATGAATGAAGAAGGCGTTGAAGGCTTGCTGGCATGGTGGGAAGCTCAACCACGTCGTCGTCGCAATGACTTAGAATTAAAAACGGCTTTAATTCAACGTTTGATTGATTGCAACGATCATGAGTCAGCTTAGAATTCACGCTTGAAATCATGAAGAAATTGGGTGATAACACCCCAATTAGCCCTGAACTTTGCACGCAAATCACTCGTTTACAAGCAGAAGATAACAGCAAACTGCTCAAAACTCGTGGAAAAAAACGTGCAAAACGTGCCGATGAAAGCCAACGTTGTTGTCTCAATCGTGCATTAGGCTATCTTTATGTGCGTAATAATGACTTCGCTAAAGCAGCAGAAGCATTTAAAGAAGTGACTGCTTGCCCAACTCAGCTTCAACCAAATGATGTCATGATGGCATCTTATGTGTTTCGAACAAGCTGGCGACAAAGCAGCAGCGGAAAAAAATTCGTCAGGACAGTTTAAAATCAGCCATGTCTATTCAAGACAAACCCGGCTGAAACACAAACTGAAGCAAAAACAGACGAAGAACCAACCGCACTTATCGCAAAACGTGATTAAAATAAACAAATGACGGGGCTGAAATAAAGCCCCGTTTTTATCATTCTCACACTCACTATTTTCATTTAAAAACACTCTCTTATTACATTTCATTATAAATAATGCATTTCCATTCTTTTTCTCACCGATTCAAAAATTTTTTACTATATCGCCACGCAAACGATTAAATCATGAAAAATGAATTGGGATTATATTTTAAGTGTCACACCACGTTTTGTTCATGCCACACTGATGACGCTTCATCTCGCCTTTTGGGGCATTTTATTATCGCTGGTGATTGGTGTGATTTGTGCTGTGATTACCACCTACAAAGTCAAATCATTAACTTGGCTAGTAAAAGGCTATATCGAGCTTTCTCGTAATACGCCTTTATTGATTCAAGTGTTTTTTCTCTATTTTGGGCTGTCTAAAATTGGCCTGAAATTAGATGGGTTTACTTGCGGCATTATCGGCCTGGCATTTTTAGGTGGAAGCTATATGGCAGAAGCCTTTCGTGGTGGTCTGGAAGCGGTATCAAAAGGACAAATTGAATCAGCCTTAAGTATTGGTCTAACCCCTTTTCAAGCTTTTCGCTATGTAATTTTCCCACAAGCCTTTGCGATTGCGACACCTGCAATTGGCGCAAATTGCTTGTTCTTAATGAAAGAAACCTCAGTGATCAGTGCTGTCGCCGTTGCGGAACTCATGTTTGTCGCGAAAAGAAGTCATCGGGCTCGATTACAAAACCAATGAAGCCTTATTTTTTTATTAGTGGTGTTTTTATTTGATCATTCTATTACCGATGTCTCTGTTTCATCAGTTATTTAGAACGCCGTACTCGGAGAGCAAAATATGGGGCTTGAGTTATTATTCCAAGGCAGCAACATTGAACGCTTGCTCAACGGTTTATGGGTAACAGCTGAAATTGCGTTTCGTTTCTGTCTTCTTCGCCTGTATTTTTAGGTGTCATTTTTGGCGTAATCATGACAAGCAGAAATCCCATTATCAAAGCCATCTGCCGCTTTTTATTTAGAATTTGTACGCATCATTCCATTATTAGCGTTACTTTTTCTCGCGTATTTCGGTTTAGCAAAAATGGTTTGATATTCACTTAGATGGCATTTCTGCATGTATTTTTGGTGTTTATTTTCTGGGGAACAGCAGAAATGGGCGATTTAGTGCGTGGCGCATTAACTTCCATTGAAAAAAACATCAAGTGGAATCAGCCTACGCTTTAGGTTTAACGCCGTTTCAAAACCTTTGTGTATATTTTACTTCCGCAAAAGTTTTAAAACGTGTGACACCAAGTGCTATTAACCTCTTTACTCGCATGGTAAAAACCAGTTCTTTGGCGATGTTAATTGGTGTAGTCGAAGTGATTAAAGTCGGTCAACAAATTATCGAGCATTCATTATTTAGTAATCAATCGGCGGCGCTTTGGATTTACGGTGTCATTTTTCGGTTTATATTTTGTGATTTGTTACCCGCTATCCTTATTTTTCCCGTTATTTAGAAAACCCGTTGGGAAAGTTAATTTTTTTATTAGGAAAACACATGGCGTTATTAGAAATTAAAAACCTCGTCAAAAAAATTACGGTGATGTAGAAGCACTCAAAGGCATCAATCTTTCTATAGAGAAAGGCGAAGTTGTCGTTATTTTTAGGTCCATCGGGTTGTGGTAAAAGTACTTTTTTACGCTGCCTAAATGGACTAGAGGAAATAAAGCGCGGTCAGATTTTGCTGCAAAATGCAGGAGAATTAGGTAAAGACATTCCTTGGGTCAAAGCGCGTCAACGCATTGGGATGGTATTCCAAAGTTATGAACTCTTCGCTCATTTATCAGTGATTGACAATATTTTACTCGGCCCTTTAAAAAGTACAAAAACGCGATCGTGCAGAAGCTGAAAAAAACAAGCCGATGAGTTACTTAAACGTGTAGGCCTATATGATCGAAAAAAATGCCTATCCACGTGAATTATCCGGTGGACAAAAACAGCGAATTGCCATTGTTCGTTCACTTTGCATGAACCCTGAAATTATTCTGTTTGATGAAGTGACTGCTGCCCTTGACCCTGAAATGGTACGTGAAGTACTTGATGTAATTTTAGGTCTCGCCAAAGATGGCATGACGATGCTCATCGTTACCCATGAAAATGAACTTTCGCCCGCCAAGTGGCTAATCGCATCGTGTTTATGGATAAAGGGCAAATCATTGAACAGGCAAAAACCGGAAGATTTCTTCACGAATCCAACCACGGATCGTGCGAAAACATTCTTAAATATCTTAAATTATGAACCGAGAGGGACAAACTATGAAGAAAACATTTAAAACATTGACCGCACTTTTTAGCTACTGCCACCTTAGCATTTGAGCTTAACCGCGTGTAATGACAAAAGAACCAGCTAAAGACGGGGCAAAAAAACGGTTTTCAAGCCTTGAGCAAATACAAAAAGATGGCAAAGTGCGCATTGGTGTATTTTAGCGATAAACCACCATTTGGTTATGTTGATGCACAAGGTAAAAAGCCAAGGCTTTTGATGTTGAAATTGGTAAAAGCGATCGGTAAAGACTTATTAGGTGACGAAAACAAAGTGGAATTTTGTTTTAGTGGATGCCGCAAACCGTGCTGAATACTTACTTTCTAAGAAAGTTGATATCATTCTCGCCAACTTTACTGTAACTCCCAGCACGTAAAGAAGTGGTGGATTTTGCGAATCCATACATGAAAGTGGCATTAGGGTGTCGTTTCAAAAAGATGGTTCTGTGATTACTGACCTTGAACAATTAAAAAGGCAAAAACTTTAATCGTAGATAAAGGTACTACTGCTGATATTTTTCTTCACCAAAAACTATCCAGATGTGAAGTTATTGAAATTCGAACAAAATACAGAAACCTTTGAAGCCTTACGTGATGGTCGTGGTGATGCATTATCTAATGACAATACCTTTCTTATTCGCTTGGGCAAAACAAAATCCAGGTTATACCGTGGGCGTAAAAAAACTTTTGGTGATCAAGATGTTATTGCACCAGCTGTTCGCAAAGATGCACCTGAATTGTTAAATTGGTTAAACAACGAAATCCAAAACCTCTAGGCAAAAGATGGGTCGTTTAAAACAAGCTTACGAAAAACCTTATTGCCAGTTTATGGTGATACCGTCAGCGAAAAGCGATATCGTGGTTGAATATAAATACTTCTCCCACATTCACTTCTCCTTTAGTCCAACTCAAGGAGAAGTGAAAACTACTAAGTTTTTTGACCGCACTTCCAATTTTAAATGCGAAATATGTTTTTCTAGATATATGCCTATTTTTACCCTTCAACAGCATTTCTTGTATTATCACTTTATAACATCTAAATTTGATAATAATTCTTATTTATGGCAATATTCTGATGTTTTTATTCAGACAGGAGTTTATATGCAAAAAATCAACAATTCGTTTAATTTTTGGCCGTTCTATTACTGACTTTTGGTATCACTACTCAAGCAGAAATAAAACAATCAAAGATGTATTAGGACGAGAAGTTAACGTTGATGTGCCCGTAAAAAATGCCGTGTTAGGCTTTTACTATCCTGATTACATTGCTGTTACGGGTGTTGAAAATTTTAAATATGTTAAAGGTATCTCACGTGAATTTTGGGAAAAATTTAATCCAGGAAGTTGGGCATTGTTTTCTGAAAAAATGCCTGAACTCAAAAATATTGCTGATATTGGTAATGTAAATACAGGAACTTTTCTCAACCGAAAAACCTTGGCATTAAAAACCTGATGTATTGATTCTTGCAGAATGGCAATATCAAACTATTGGTTCCGAACTACCAAAGTTAGAACAAGCTGGCGTTCCAATTATTGTTGTCGATTTTAATGCTCAAAGTGTAGAACGACACACCCAAAGCGCAAAGATTTTTGGGCAACTTGCAGGTACCGAAGAACGAGCAAATAAAATTGCAGATGAATATGCTCAAGGCATTACTGATATTCAAAAACGTGTAAAAGAGGCTAACCTACCTAAACCTAAAATCTATGTAGAATTTGGCAATAAAGGTCCTAGTGAATATAGCTTTACCTTTGGTAAAAATATGTGGGGTGCTATTGCTGAAACTGTTGGCGGGGATAACGTAAGCGCACCTTTTGTCGAAAATTGGGGACCAATTAATCCAGAACAACTTCTTGCCGCACAACCTGAAGTGATTATGATTTCTGGCACAGAAATGGGGCATGAAACTAACGATGAAATGATGGCGATGGGAATAAACATCAATGAACAGGATGCACAAAAACGCCTAAAAGGTTTCTTAACCCGTGCAGGGTGGCAAGATTTACCTGCAGTTAAAAACCACCGTGTTTACGGTATTTATCATACGGCTTCTCGCTCACTAAGTGATCTAGCAGCCGCTCAATTTATGGCAAAAGCACTTTACCCAAAACTTTTTGAAGACATAGACCCACAAAAAACCTTTATGGATTTCCATAAAAACTATTTGCCTATCATACCTAGTGGTACGTTTTTTATTAAATTGAAAGATTAAACAATTCATAAGGTGAGCGATGCTCACCTTTTTTATATTCTCACTGCCTTTCATAAGTGAAAACTCCTTTATTTTTGACCGCTCTTTGGAAGATGCGGTGTAAATCTCGCCTTTAATGGCATTCGTTCCAGAATACGTTCCCGATTAATCTGCAATGCAGCCTCTGTGGCCTCATAGTCCAACCATAAACTTGGGTCATCGGGTAACGTTTCATTCCAAATATACTGCACGTTAAAGCCTCGCGCTTTACATTCCGCATGCAATGCATCATAGCGTTTCTTTAAAAACGCCAATTTGTTAAAGAAAAAGCGCACATGCCCTTCACCTAACTTATATTCTGCAGGCTGTCCTTTTAAGTGATATTTACCTTTCGCTACGGCATTAGGAATACGGGTTAATTCACGATGTTCAGCTAAAAGATGCTGATCACAAAGCTCCTCAGGCGGAACAAGATTAATTCGAGTCATAAATGATACCAAAGAAAAAGAAACATAGTACGGGGCATAAAGGTATTTGTCTATCTCATAATCAACACGACTCAAAAGATTAATTATTTTTCTTTGATTTTCACATACATCAATCCTTGCTAAACTGAGTTAAAAACATTGCTATTGAAGGAATCACTCATGTCTGTAAAAACATTTGAAAAATTGACCGCGCTTTTGGATAAGCATCAGCACGCTATAGCGTGGTTGAACATCACTACAGGGAAAAATCAGAGGAAGTGGCTAAAATCCGTGGCACAGAATTAGGGACAAGGGGCAAAAAGCCGCGGCATGCAAAGTAAAAAGGAATGGCGTAAAACAAGCGGTATGTGGTTATATTACCGGCCGATCAACAATCTGATTTAAGTAAAGTAGCGCCTGCACTTGGGCGGGACTAAAGCCTCGACTTGCTGAGTCCAGCAGAAGTGAGACACCTAACTGACTGTGTATTTGGTGCAATTCCGCCTTTTTAGCTTTCATCCTAATTTGTTATTAATTGCTGATCTAGCTTACTTTCTCGTTATGATGAATTGGCATTTATGCAGAGGTACATTAGAACGCTCCACTTTATTCTTAACACGCAAGATTATGCCTCAATCGTTTCAGCCCACATTAGTGGATGTAATAAAAACCGAATAGAAAAGATTGGTTGTCTTTTCATTTGATTGATACAATGCTTCCGTTTTTCTATTAACTGGACATCTCATGAAAAATATCTTAAAAGCATTTATTCTTTTACCGTTGATTATTCAAATTATCGGGTACTACTGGCCTAATGTTCGCAAAATAATGATGCCGATGGATTTCAGTCTTCAGCGGTTACCGTCTTTATCGTGGCTGCGGTACCGACTTTTCTCATTACTCTTTGGGCAGCATTTCACCGTTATGCGAGTTATCACGTAAAAAGCTATCGCATTAATTTCGGTACTAATTGGATTTTGTTATACCGTCGTAGCGGGATCTTTTATGCAACGCTGAGTAAATGATATGGGTTTGGCGAATGGTTTGACGTGCTGGAGGATTAGAAAGTACCTGCTTAATGGCCGCCGGCTTGGCACTGTTCTGTGATGGTATTGCCCCTCTTGTTACCGAAAGAACGCCCGCTATAAGGCGATTTGAGGAGAATATTGAGCAGTTAAATCCTAAAATCTGTTAATGAAAATTGACCGCACTTTATTGTTTTGGCAAAAGTGCGGTTACATTTCGAGCTAAAAACTATCCTGTTCAACATAAAAACATTGTCCTTTGCATTGAGTAAACATTTCTCCGTACTTTACCGCTAGCAACACACCATCTTGCCATAAAAACCACCGCATCATTTTCCGTGATTTCAGTCAAATAACGTCAGTTCTGTCTCCGAATAATGAGTTTGAGAAAGGTATAAAGCATAATATTCCTGAAACGTAAAGACACTTTTTCTGCTTGGCTAGGTTTGATTGATCAGCGAAGTGCGGTCAATTTTTCAGCTAGAAATAATAAGCTGTTCAGCACGCAAAATTGTATTGGTCGAGTGAATCGGCACAGACGAAGCGCTGTTCAATATCAGTATAAATCCAACAATTTTGAAAGGTGCGGATAAAATCTTTTTGTAACAATAACTCAGGATTTTTGCCCATCAAATAAATTCAACACGCATCATCAATAAAAAGACACCAATATCTTCTTCATCACAAAATGCTGTTGCCGCGAGCAAGCATCTAATCTTCACAGAAATCGCGTCGCGTGGCGCAGTACTGAAATAAAAATGCCAGCTTCATAATGTCACCACCCGATCTGCTTTTAATGCCATCGCCAGTAAACTCGCCTAGCCTGTAATCTCAGCCTTTCTGCCAGATTGGTTTTATCAGTCTCTTTTGCCGTGAGCCCATCCACCACGCCACGACGTTGTGAAGCGGCTACACATAAATGCAAAGGAACATGATGCTGCGCTGAAAAAGGCTTGCCAAAGCTTGCGTGAGATTAAATTCATCATTGGCAGGATAAACCAAAGCCATTGCCATTACTACACCGTCTTGGAAAAAGAAAAATTTGGCTAATGACATGCCCTTTTTCGAGTAAAGCTTGGGCAAATTGATAGGCAAGAAAAGCCCCTTGTTTTCCATAAACGGGACTTTTCTGGCGAGAACATAGTTCATTACTCTTGCTCTTGTTTGATTTGACGAATATACAAATACACGGTGTGGCGGGAAATCGCGAGGCGATCAGCCACTAAATTGATGGCATCTTTAATATCAAAAATACCTTTTTCGTAAAGTGAAATCACAATCTGACGGTTCTTATTATTGTTTGAGACCGAGCGATCTGCATTCACTTCTTCAATGGTTTTCTCTACCGTTTGTGCCACCAATTCTTCCACTGAACTTGCAAAATTGACGGAAGAGGTTTCATTTTGCTCCTGCGTTGGCATAAAAGGCCTGCATAAATTGAGAGACCGGCACATCAAATTAATATTGATACAAAGTAAACCACAATACGTTGCTTTGCTATTTCTGAATCGCAATGGTGACAGACTTCATCAACACATTGCCTTTCGCACGGGTGAAATAAGGCTTGACACACTTTCACTTTGCATATTACCGCAAAGATTTCAAGGCTAAATCCGTAACAGGGTGAACCCACTTGACGATTGGTATTATGCCCGTTGGCAATACAAATGGCGGAATGCTCAATGTCTTCCAAAAGAGTGTAGAGACGATTTTCACAATGCTTTCCAATCAACGCGCTCTACGCCATCAACTACTGCTTTATAGGAAATCAAAAATAGCACGATCTTCATCAGTGAAAGGTTGTCTATCAGGTTAGTATCATTTTTCAAATCTGGAGGAAAAATGACCGCACTTGGACAAAAGTGCAGTTAAGTGAGATTATTTTTAGGATTAACGTCTAATACTTCAACATCGAAGTAAAGAGTGTTGCATCAGGTGGAATTGCATCGCCAGCACCTTGTTTACCGTAAGCTAATTCAGGTGGAATCACTAATTCGATTTTACCGCCTTTTTCACTAACTGAAGACCTTCAGTCCAACCTTTGATCACTTGGTTTAATTTAAACTCAACCGGTTGACCACGTTCAACAGAGCTATCAAATACTTTACCATCTGGTAATTTACCGGTGTAATGTGCTTTTACAGTGTCTGTTGCTTTAATTGCATCACCTTTACCTGCTTCAGTGATTTTGTAAAGTAAGCCATCTTTGGTGCTTTTCACGCCATCTTTTTCGCAAATTCAGCGCGGTATTTATCGCCTTCTTCTTTTTGCAGCTTTCAGCTGTTGTTCTACTTTTGCTTTCGCTGCAGATACTAATTGTTCTTGAATGCCATCTAAGGTTTTGAATTTTTCGTCTTTACTGAACATCAACTTTACCTTCTAATGCATCTTTAAACCATCAAAAATACGCGCATTGTCGTGATGAATGACTTCTTTTGAGCATCCACTAAATCTTTTACTTGGTTACCCATTAATGCACCTACAGCATAAGACGCATCACTTGCGCTTGGCGCTGCTTTATCTTCTGCAAAAACAGAACCTGAAACAACCGCACTTACCATAAGTGCAGCAAGAAAAAGCTTTTTGAATTTCTTTCAACATTTTGCTTGATCCTTTATATGTAGAAATGGAATAGCGAATAGGTTAAATCGTATTAACCAAATTCACAACATTTTTGTAAAAATTAGAGAAATTTTATGCAAAAATCAACAAATTTTTAGAAGATCGCATTGCTGAACTTGAAATGAAAAAGTGCGTTTCAAGAACAACTTTTCAGACGAGCTAAACCAAGCATTGAGTTCAACAACAGTTTGATATGGATAAATTCAACTTCAACTCCGCTATCTCGCCGGCAAATTAAAAAGATATGCAACCTTCTAATATTACTAGCCAAGCGGAAGAAACACCGCCTCCGCATTATTAAAATGTAATAAAACCATATTTTATCTAAATGCGTGATCTTCATCACAAATTCATCATATTTTTATTTTATTGAAAAATAACAAGTGTTTTTATGGTTACCTCTATAGTTGTATAGTCAAATAGAGGATAAAAATGGCAAAGTTAGAAATAAAAATATTACATTTGGTGATTTTTACGCAGCAAATAATATTACTTTTTACCGCTGAAGAAGGCAGTTTGTCACCTTATTAGGACCAAGTGACTGTGGTAAAACCTCCTTATTAAAATTAATCGCTGGATTTCATGTGGCTGATGAAGGTGGAAATCTTATTGGAGGAAAAATGTTAACCATGTTCCTCCAGAAAAACGCAATACTGCCATGTGTTTCCAATCTTATGCCCTTTTTCCCTCACCTCAACGTTTCTCATAATATTTGCTATGGTTTAAAGCAACGTAAAATTGATATTGAAGAACAAAAACAACGTTTTGAGATCTCGCATTGAAGCAAATGGTTAGAATTTCGCAAAAATTGAAATTACCCAATGAGCTTTCTGGAGGCCAACAACAACGTGTCGCCTTAGCCAGAGCCATGGACTCGTCCAGATGTGATTTTTATTTGATGAGCCACTTTCTAACTTAGATGCCAAATTACGCGAAAGTGTACGTTGTTGAAATTAAGCAACTCTCAAAAACAATATAATTTGACGAGTATTTATGTGACTCACGATCAGGGCTGAAGCCCTAACTATGTCAGATAAAATCATCGTGTTAAATAAGGGCTCTATTGAGCAAATTGGCTCTCCTCAAGATATTTATCATCATCCTAAAAACCGCTTTGTGCAGATTTTATTGGTATTGCCAATATCACGGAAGCCAATGTGAAAAACATCGGTGAGAACCTGCGTGCGGTGAGTTCTATTTTTGGCGATTTCACCGTATTTTTCTGAAAAAACCGGAATCTGAACGAATTTATATTTTGCTTTCGACCAGAAGACATTGAATTGTTACCAAACATCCCAAACGGAAGCGGAAAACCAAATTACAGTAGATATCATCAACACCGCTTTTATGGGCAATATCACGGAAGTGCGAAAGGAGTCATTAAGCGTAATGATGAAGAGAAAAAGTACGCCTGCAGCTAACAAAATGCCCGAATTTGAGCGATAAACTCACCTTTACGGTTTCCCCGCCATGCGATTAAATTCTTGAGGTCCGTAAAATGAAAAGTCTCAAAAATGATGTAAAAAGCATGGTTATTGCTATGCAGCGGTTTAGGTACAATCCTATTTTTAATGGGGTCCACGTTCTACATTGTCGTCTCTCAAAGCCTTGGTTTATACAGTATGGGTCGGGAAGAAAGCCAATTTAGTTTGGAGTATTGGCAAGCCGTATTAAACAGTCCTGTATTCCAAAATTCGTATATTTATTCCGTAAAAAGTGTCTTTATTAGGGCAATTTTATCCATCATCGTAGCTTATCCCATTGCTATGTGGTTTGCGTAAAAATTACCAGCCAAGGTAACCATTATCACCATCTTACGAGCACCTATGTTGGTGCCAGGATTGAATGCAGCCTTCTTGTTCGTCAATGTGATTTCTTACCACGGCATTCTTAATGAGGTATTTGTTTATTTAGGCATTTGGGACGAACCAAAAACCTTACAAAATGATGAATTTGGTTGGGGAGTAGTGATTTTACAAATGTGGAAAAACATTCCCTTTGCTTTAATTCTTATTGGTGGCGCGGTCAATTCACTGAAAACTGATTTATTAGACGCGGCAGCTAATTTAGGTTCAAGTCCTTGGCAACGTTTTCGTTATGTGATCTTCCCGCTAACCTTAGGTGCGGTACAAGTTTTTTTATTTTTAATATTTATCGGCGCACTCGGTGATTTCGCCTTTTATAGTATTGCAGGTCCTCGTAGTACCTATTCTTTAGCACGTTTAATGCAAATGTCCGCCTATGAATTTGAAGAGTGGAATCAAAGTGCGGTCATGGCATTAACTGATTATGCTGACCTCAGCCTTCTTCACCATCCTCGTGTCATTATTGATTAAACCATTAGCCGTCAAACGTAGGAAGTCAAAATGAGTAGTTCCGTACAAATCACAACGAAAAATGGTCGATTAATCGCACGTATTTCCTTAACTTTCTTTATTCTTGCTAATTTTAGTTGGTTGTTCCTACCCTTTTTAATGGCATGGTTTATGGTCATTGGTAGATCCCGCTAAACCGTGGAGTTATCCAGATATTTTCCCTCAATCATTATCTTTTGAACGTTGGAAAATTGGCTGGGAAACCACCTCTTTACCTGAAGCAATGTTTAATAGCTATACCATTGCACCTACGGTTTCACTGATCACTATTTTACTCTCTCTCCCAACAGCTTATGCATTTGGACGTATGGAGTTTAGAGGTAAAAAATTAGCAGAATTATTAACACTGATTCCATTGGTTATTCCAGGCATGATTATTGCCCTATTCTTTAGCCGCATGTTATTGGATTTAAATATTAACAATCCATTCATCGGCATTGTTAATGGGCATGTTGTACTCACGTTACCTTATGCTGTTCGGATGTCCGCGGGCTTTCATCTGTACCACAAGACCCTCATTGATGCTAGCCGTGACTTAGGTGCATCTAAATTTACCGTTTTTCAAAGACGTGCATATGCCGATGTTAAAACCCTGGTTTTTAGCATCAATTATCTTCTGTTTAGTGAAAAGTATTGAAGAGTTTGCTATCGCTTTCGTTATCGGCTCACCAGACTTTATTACCGTGCCAACCATTTTTATATTCTTTTCCTCGGTTATTCTTTTATTCGTCCGAGATGCGGCCGTTGTATCGATTATTTTGTTGGTACCAAACATTATTTTTGATGATGATTATCGAAAAAAATTGTTGAAAGGAATTATCTCTCAATCCACAGGAAAAGCATAATTTTCACAAGGAGCATCTTATGCAAAAATATCCGTAAACTTCTATCCATTGGTCTTACCGCTGCCGCCTTAGCTATCAGCACTTTCGCCTCGGCTCCACAGACTTAAGTGGTAAATCTTGGAGTGAAATCGAAGAACTGGCAAAAAGAAGGAAAATTGACAGTTAGCGTTTGGTATTTGCAGCCGCAATTTCGTAATTTTGTCAAAGAATTTGAAAATCAATACGGTATTAGAGTCAAAAGTACCTGAGAGGCACCTTGGACGGTAATATCAATAAACTGATTGCTGATCTAGAAACCGGCAAAAATGGACGTGGTTGTGTTAAATGCTGACCGTTTAGGCAACGTAGCGAAAAATGACATTCTTGTAAAAACTCAATAACTTACCAAATTTCGATAAATTAAATCACCACTTACAAGGTGTTGAATTAGCGATGTACGCTGTGAGTTACTGGGGTAATCAAACTGGTCTACATCATGATCATGCGAATTAAAGAAGAGGAATTGCCACAATCTTGAGCTGATATGGAAAGCTATGTTGATAAAAATCCCAAAAATTCAGCTATTCTGACCCAAATGGTGGTAGCTCGGTATGCCTTCATTCAACGAGCTTTGGTCTACATCAATGGTGATTATGATTATCGTACTGATAAAACTCGATGAAGCACAGATTGCTACTGGAAGAAAACCTGGGATTGGTTCAGCAGTAGATGCGCTAATCCGTACCGCTTCGAATGCTGATAGTTTTCAACCCGTCTTAAACGACGGTGAGTTAGTAATTGTCTCCGCATGGCAGGAATCACTTGTTCAGTTTGCAAAAACAAGGTGCAGTACTGATCGTTTAAAATTCTAGTGTACCAAAACTGGGATGCCTGGCGGTGGTAATGTTGTAACCGTAGCAAAAATGCGCCGAACCAGCAGCATCACTCTGTTTTCGTGCATTGGATTACCACCTGCACAATACACAAAATTAAAACCAAGAATTCGGTGTTCGTCCACTCAATAGTGAATCTGGTTTGAAAGATACTATTTTCTTCTCAACGCCATGGCGTAAAAGCCGAAATGGAAGCCTTCACAAAGAGGTTATTTCGAGATAAACAATAAACCGCACTTTAACGTGCGGTTTGTTTTTATAGGTTAGCAAGCGTGCAGTGTTTTAACCATATTACAACCACAAAATAAGTCATGCTGCCGATGATGGCGATAGAATAGATTGAGAATCAAACTGACTTTGGCCATATCAAGTTGTTTCTAGACTGCCTGTTGCAAAACACAATAGCATTTGCGGTGCGGGATTGGCACATAAATGCACAACGGTGCCCCACAGCGATAATTGCGGCTAAAGCGATAGGGCGTAAATCTATAGATTGTGCCACTGAAATCACAATTAGCATAATCAACGCCGCACTGGCGGGTATTCGACTGTAAATTCTGGTTAGAAATACAATATGCCGTCATCACAGCAAAGCACGCAGTGGTTTGGTTTGTCAAACTGAACGATACTATCCGCCATAATCTCACTGGCACCAGAATCTCTTTCATCACGATACTGAGGTGTCAAAACCACCACCGAATAAAACGAGCACGCCCCATCTCAACACGCTCTTCGATATTCTCCAGCTCTGCAACACCTGAAACACAATACAAAGATCTACAACGCATAGCGCAATCACGTATCAAAGTTTTCGATCGGCGTAACGGCGAAAGCCGTAATCCATGGATTCAGAGAGAGCTGAAAAGCAACATAATCGCCATACCGATAAAGACAGTGAGGTAATAATATTTTTCGATTAAAGCTGACTTTCTCAAGGACGGATTAAAATCTACAGAAAAAGTCTGGACGTAAAAATCACCCATAAAGAAAAATCATTGAAGTGCTACAAGCAGTACCATCACTCGGGAAACCGTAACCTAACCATTCCGTGAAGGTCACTTGAATTTGAGACGCTAAAAATGGTATCTGGTGCACTTCCCAATATTACCACACTACCGATACTGGCACCAAATGCCATGCCTAACAACACAAAAGCGTACAATCGATGATTTTCTCTGCATTGATACCTTTAACATCCCCTATCGTGAGGCGGTAACATCATCGCCGCCACAGCGGTGTTGTTAATCCACATAGAAAGGAACGTAGTTACGGTGAAAGTAGGGTAATAGAAAAGTTTTAAGTTTCTTTTGGCCAAAACGAATAATGTAATTCGCACAATCTTATTCTAGATTCTGAATTTGCAACACTGCAGCCACCACAAACTCCCCAAAAGAACATATAAATAATTGGCGTGGAGAATGGTGCGAGAGCTTTTCGTATTAATCGAGCTCCAATCCAATGGCTACAACGGAGCACCATAAGGGATGTCACGGTATATTAAAGGCTTTCCGTTAACCATAAAATACTGCAATAAAAATCAGCAAGGCTGGCCCAGCGATTCTCTTTGAGCAGAAAAACGGCAATATTTGATTAACACCAACATGAAGACAAAAGTCTAAGGCAAGAATAATGAGACTTTTTATATTTTGAGAGAAAGGTTTGTTGAGTTTGCATATAATCTCCCTATAAAACGATAGGGAGATTATTAATTAGCATTTAACAGAGAAAAATTGAAACATATTTTTAACAAATTGTGACGCGCTTCAAACTATTTTTGTATAATAACAATACCACCCCAAAAAGTGCGGTCTGTTTTGCTTTCGTTTTTATTGCTGCATACGAGCTTTGAATACGTTCTGGCAATCTTAATCCAACGAGAGCAACAAGGACTATTGTCCAGAATATGTGACATACACAAGGCTGAACCAAGTCCCTACTTTTCGCTAAGTGCGGCGGGCAATCACAGGAGACACCCCTCCACCAATCGCAGCGAAGAGATGAAACCAATACCTGTGCTTCGCATTTCAGCTAAAGAAAGTCGCCATATTTTGGCACCAAAACCGGCAATCCCTAAGTTGGTTGCAAGAAGAAGAAGAGCAACGCACCTGCGCTAATACATTATTTTCGCAGCAATAGAATACTGGGAAGAGGAAGAAAAGCGATAACTAAGCTATATAGCAAAGGTTTTCTTCTCACCCAATTTATCCCGATAAAGCTGGCAATTAAGGTACCGATGAGGATACCAAAGCCTGCCCAGAACATCAGTGATTTCACATTTTCAGCATAGCCATTTTCTTTGAGATAGTGAAGTAAACCCACTACCGGCCAGTTTACGGAGAAAATTGAATAGCAAACTAAGAAAATACTCAAAGTAATTGGTAATTGTGTGTGTGAATAGGTCAGTAAAGTGGAACTTTATTCACTTTTACCCGCTGCTTTTCTGCTGCAGCCCATTCTTCACTTTCTGGGTGCATGACGACGAACGTAGAGCACTAAAGCTAACTGGTGCTAAACCGATGAAGAAAGCCATACGCCAACTATAAGCTTGAGATACCCAAGGAATCACTCTGAGAAGCAAGAATATTACCAATGGAGTAGCCACCACTAAGAATGCACTGGCTTTTGTACGTAAATGTTGTGGCCAGCTTTTCAATGGCATAGAGGAAGAAACACGCATATTCGCCCGCCATCCCATACCGATAATCATACGGAAGATGAAAAGCCAAATATAATCAGGTGGATAATCCGCACAAGAATGCGCTGACGGAATACGTAATAATGGAGAAACAATCATCGCCAAACGACGACTATTTATCGGCAAAACTACCAAAAATCGCTCTCACCTAATGGACGTGCGACGAAGGCTGCAAGTAATAAGTGGATACTTTCCTGTGCTCATGGCGAATTCTTTTGAATATCCAAAAAGCACGTAAGTGATAAACATATAATCGAAGCCATCAAAAACATAACCTAACCAAGCCGCATAAAATAACGCTGCGTAGGACTGACTTCTTATACCATGGTAATGATGTTGCTACAACAACCTCCCTTCCTTGTATTTGAGAATTTTTGTGGTATGAGATCACAGAATTTAAAATCACTGCTAATTTCTGCTTGCATAACTAAAGATAAGACGTATGATGTCTTATGTCAATTAGAGAGAATGAGAGCTGGATCACAAATTCAGAAAATAGATTAGAAAAATGAGAACAGAAAGTGACAAGTGCAGAAGCAAGTCTCGTTTTGCAGGATAAAATCAAATCGCTCATCATCAAACAAAATCTCAAATCCGGCGATTTGGTGCCAACAGAAAATGAGTTGATTGAACAGCTGGTGTGAGCCGCTCCAGTTTACGTGAAGCTATCAAATCCTTTAGAAGCGCTCCATTTTAGATATTCATGCGGTATGGTGCCTTTTTGTGAGTAGATCTCTCTTGTGCCAATGATTCGCGGATTAAGCTTTCACACCCAACTGAATGCATAATGATCATAATCAGCCGATTAATATTTTGGATATTCAGGGAAATTTTTGGAATACGTTTTGCCTCGATGGTGTTGGGAAAAATGGCCAAGAACAGACCGCACTTTTCGCAAAAATCAGTAGCAAATATGGAGAAAAAGTAACGAGAGCAAAAAGTTTTCGCCTAAAGATGAATACCACATTCATTTAAAAGCTTTATGAACCATTAAATAACCCGTTACTGGATTCAATATTTAGATGCGTTTTAGCAAATTTCACTACACAGTAGAAAAAGGCTTACCGCCACCAATACTTTCTCTGGAAAAATTAGCCATGCAGCATCCGTGAATTAATTGATGCGGTAGAAGCACATGATTTGGTACGCACGCAACTGCGATCTTGCAATATTTCCAGTGCTATTCGCCAACGCTACAACAAGGAGGCATGATGCAAACTAATGGATTAAACATCGCCTTAATCGGCTTGCGGCTTTCGGCGTTCAACTCTGCTTCCCGATTTGACAAAAGCCCAAAGCAAAACTTGAAGGTGCAGTTACCGATATCAATCCTTCTCTGCACAAAAACTGCAGACCAATACGACAGCCAGCGTCTTTTGCGTGAAGAAATGTTGGCTGAAACTAAACCCGGATTTAGTGGTTATCGCCACCCCAAACTATGTGCCCATTATTCCCCTGCTATCTTAGCGTTAAATACTAGGCTGTCATGTCTTTATTGAAACACTTTTTACGCTAAAGCTCTTCTCGCAGGCCAACATTTGCCGTCTTGCTGAAGAAAAGAGTAAAGTCATTTTTGTGGGCCATTTTGAACGTACGTCAGCAGGCATGTTGAAAGTCAGCGGCTTTTAGAGACAAGGAAAAATTCTAGGCAGACATTACCGTAGCACGAGCTATGCGTCAGCGTTGGATTGAAAAACCTACCAAATAAAGAATGGTGGAAATTAGATGCCAATCTTACACGGGCGGTGAGCTTTTTCCACCTCATTCACGAACTGGATTTACTCTGTTGGTTGATTAGGCGATATTGAGGCGGTCTTTTGTCATCTGCTAATCAAGCTCAGCCGATACGCCAGATAGTCGTGATGTGTTGCAAACTGTTACTACGTTTTGAAAATGGCGCTGTTAAAGTCTCGCTCGAAATGGGCACGGCTCCATCGATTACACCAATGGGGCATCTCAAATTCATGGTGAAAAATGGTGTGATTGAAGTCAATTTCTTTACCTCCATGTCACATTGGTATCTAGATGGAAAAATAGAACACGTTGATTTATTTGATGAATTTGAGGCTGATTTATCTTTACGCGAAAGTGCACAAAGGCTACTCAGCAACATAGCCGTCACCCACGCACCTTGCCAACTGGTTAAGCCGAGCGGCTGAAATTGAAGTACAAAAGTGTGGTGGAGCACGCTGCAAGGAAAAACCAGCCCATTAAGTCTCATGTTTAACTGAAGCCACTCGAAGTTGCAGAATGCAGCAAAGCAATCCATGGTAACGGAAAAACAAATCTCAGTGAAAAATAAAGGAGTCTATTATGATGCGATATGGTGTTGTTGGCGTTGGCTATTTTGGGTGCAGATTTAGCCCGCTTCATGAATGAGTTTTGATGATGCACAAATTACTGCAGTATAGATCCTGAAAATATGAGACCATTGCTCAAGAATTACAATGTGAGCAGCAAAAATTCTTGAAAGAAATTAGTCACTTCCCCTGATGTGATTGTGTGATTGCTACACCCTCAAACTACTTACACAAAGAACCGGTCATCCTTGCGGCAAAAACAAAAACATGTTTTCTGTAAACAATCGCCTTAAGTTATCAAGACTGTCGACGACATGGTGCGTGCTTGTGAAGAAAATGGCGTCACCTTCTGGCTGGCTATGGTGAACTTTCTTAACGGTGTTCACCATGCGCAAAGAATTAATCAATCAAGGCGTGATCGGTAAAGTGCTTTATTGCTCACACTGCACGTAACGGCTGGGAAGAAACAACAACCGACTATCTCATGGAAAAATCCGTGAAAAATCTGGCGGCCACGTATATCACCATATTCACGAATTAGACCGCGTACAATTCGTATGGGTGGTATGCCAAAAACCGTTATATGGCAGCCGCCAATGTTGCACACTAAAGGCGATTTAGTAGATGAAGACGATATGATTTTTGTCACCATGGAATACGATGACAATCGCTTGCTGTTCTAGAATGGGCTCCGGCTTTCCAGTTGAATTGACATGTATTAATTCATGGAAAAGAGCAATCAAACTTGATATGTACATATACCAAAGGCACCTTCGGTATGGAAAAAGACACCTATTTCTCATTCACGAAAAACGCAAGAAGGATGATGACCGTACCTGTATTTACAACAGTACAGAAATGGACGGTGCGATTCAATACGGTAAAACCAAACAACGCACACCGCTCTGGTTGAGTTCTATCACTGAGAAAATGCGTTAT
>BNJU01003166.1_pt1 | contig 73178 bp, 82 predicted proteins | sample 8539281 | NCBI WGS metagenome assembly BNJU01 (sample SAMD00202456, study PRJDB9452) | human saliva metagenome | isolation source: human saliva | place: Japan
TTGTCGTAAAATTAAAGAGAGGAGGAAAATAGTTGATTGCTATATACTGTTATACATTCCTTTTGGAATTGGAGCTTAAACTGTCCTGGAATATTCTTCAAGACTGTTAGGTTCAGTTGATATGTAGTCTATTCTTCCGGTGCCTCCTCAAACCCAACGTCCTTAGCTGGATACTTAGCAAAAATCCGGCAACAAGGTGTTTTTTACTTTGTGACTTTGTCAGGATATTTTGTTATGAATACCATAAAAGGATTATGCTTTTCTATGACAGAGATTTTGGGATTAGTACAGGAACATTATGCATCAATACATTTTTAATTATCGGATCATCGGAGATATATCTACTACAGATAGCAATTTTTGACATCGATTTATAACTTTCTTATAAAAATGATATTTATTATGCCAAAGAAATCAAGGATGATATGATTTTACTGCCAGCAAAAGTATATGGCCTAACAAGGTATTATATAGTAAAACTGATGGGCATGTTCACCTGGCCATCTCATTGATTAATTATAACAAACCCAGCACGCAAAATATCATCATCAAGATATTTGGCAACTCACAAAATTTGCAACTTCATATTATAAAGAGATTTTATGAAAGATTTGTAAAAATTGGAGATTCTCCTAAGATTATATTGGTTTATATACCGGATAAAGATTATATAGTGTTCAATTGTCCTTTTGAAACCGCAATTTATGTATATAGAGGAATAAATGAGTCTGATTTAATAAAAAGGCTCCTGAATATAAACATTATCTCAACAATATGTTTCACTACAAAGCACTGAAAAGCTAACAAAAATGGCTGTTTTGTGTATCAACCCTATATGACTGTTCAAACTCATATATCACAGAGCAAATTTATGTCTGAGCTTGAAAATATTATAAAGAGAATTTTAACAATGATATCCTTCTTAAGCGTAATACGTCTTTGTAGAAGAAAGCCACCAATGCAGTATATCGGTGGCCTCTTATGCTTTTATATCTATATATCTATTCTTATATTCTTATTACAATCCCAGCAAGAATGAATCCTAACACTTCCTCCGACTTTCTTTAATTCCTTAATAAATTCCATCCAGAAACTTTCAGCCACACTTTAAAATTAAGAATTCAATATCCTTTATCTCCATAAAATATTATATATCCATCTTTTTGCTACTACATTTTCAGTACATTTAGTAACTATTTAGTATAGCCGTCAAATCATTGCAAAGTTACGCTTCGCAATCCATTTCATGCACGGAAAATAAAGTACGCGTCTATAATGAGCTCAGGCGCAAACTCACCCGCCAACACTGCTCTAAATCTCTATATAACGAGTACTGACAGTCGGGTTGCGATACAGTTATCATATGTTACCCTCTTCTAAATAGTCGTATGCTTTCGCTCATTTCACCAAAAGTATGAATTTCATATTCAGCCTCTAAATAATCTTTATAATTTACATATTCATTCTTTTATCAATGGGATTTATGTCCATGCTTTCTCCTATACAAATGATGCATCCACTCTCGATGTCCGCTATAGTCGCTTATCAGTCAATAAATCACTATATGTTTCCGATATAGCATCAGCGTACATATGGTGTAAATGGAAGTTTTATATTCAATCAATTACTTCTTCTGTATATACTTTTCTGATATCAGGTGCAATAGCAACTACAATGATGATACCCTGTACTATGAACTGGAAGTCAGGCTTGATTCCGAGGAACTGCATTGAGGATTTTCAATAACTCGAATACCAAAACACCGATTACACAACCTGATATTCTACCGATACCACCGTTTTACAGATACACCACCGATTGTACAAGCCGCGATCGCCTCAAGCTCGTATGCATGCACCCATGTTTACAGATGAACCGCCTGATTTTGCTCCCCAAAGGAAAACCTGCAATTGCATAGAGAACTGCTGCTGATGTATGAGATAAGTATCTTTGTCTTCTTTACATTAACACCTGATACCTCTGCTGCCGCCTCATTTCCACCGATTGCATACATATACTTACCATGTCTTGTTTTATTGAAAAACAAAACCACATAATGAGTCCGATAACAAAGTGCATAGATGAAAAGATATGAATCTTTAGAAGTTTCCTGTAGCAACTGTTGTATATGCTGTTCTGTATCCACCGATAGGCTCTGCCTTTGTATAAACAAGACATACACCATATACTATAAGCTGCATTCCGAGTGTTCCGATAAATGCAGGAACATTCAAATGAGCTATAACAATACCGTTGATACATCCGAATACAGCACAAATAGCTATAGCTATTAAAAAGTACTCAAGGATATTCATATCCCCAAGGTTTGAAACATTTTTATTTGCATAGTCTTTATTCTGTAAAAGTGTACCTGCTACACAAGCTGAAAGGCCTACCAGACGACCTGCTGAAAGATCGGTACCCTTTTGTTATAAGACATGCCGATACACCGAAGGCAATGATTACTCTTGGTGCCACATTTGCCAAAACATTTCTTAAGTTACTTGCTGAAAAAGAAATTGTCCTTCATTATGCCTGTAAACAGTACAAGCAAAAGTAAAACTATTATGATACCGTTATCAGTAACAATTTCTTTTATATCTAAAGATTTTGTATTCATAAGTATCCCTCCTAAAATTTTGTAGCCAATGCCATGATATTTTCCTGTGTAGCATCATCTTTTGATACTTCACCGGTGATCTCACCATTGCACATAACGATTATTCTGTCAGACATTCCAATAAGTTCAGGCATCTCGGAAGAAATCATTATGATGCCCTTTCCCTGCTTTGCCAGGTTTATCATTATCTGGTATATTTCATATTTGCACCTACGTCAATACCTCTTGTAGGCTCATCCATTATCAGTACATCCGGGTTGTTTGCAAGCCATCTTGCTATAATAACCTTTTGCTGATTACCTCCTGACAAAGACTGAATCAATGTCTTATTACTTGGAGTCTTTATACTTAGCTTGCTTACATTTTCATCTACGACCTGTTTGATTTTACCGTCATCCAATGCAATACCTGCCACAAGATAATTATTGAGTGAGGAAATAGCCACATTGTCCGCTATTGAAAGGCATCCGAGAATTCCTGTTCCTCTTCTGTCCTCTGTAATCATTCCAAGTCCGTCTTTTATAGCATCTCTCGGTCTTGCTATATTTTGCTCTTTGCCCTTCATGTATACTTTTCCGGATTTCACACTTCTAGAGTCCAAATATGGCTTCCATAAGTTCGCTTCTACCTGCACCCACAAGTCCGCCAAATCCGAGTATCTCACCTTTTCTAAGTTCAAATGAGCAGTTTCTGAATATATTTTCATGTATACTTGTAAGGCCGTCGACCTTAAGTATAACTTCACCTTTTTCTAAGTCATCCTTTGGCGGATAGATATTTGAAAAGTTCTCTACCAACCATTTGTCTTATGATTTCACCGTCGCTGATATCTTTCACTTCCCATGTACCAACATAGGTTCCGTCTCTCATTATGGTGATATCATCGGCAATCTCTCTTATCTCGGCCATCTTATGTGAGATATATATAAGAGATACACCTTTTTCTTTTTAATTCTCTTATTATTTTTAAATAATCCGCTTACTTCATTTTCAGTAAGTGATGATGTAGGCTCATCCAAAATGATGATCTTTTGCTCCCCATCGAAACAGCTTTTGCTATTTCTACAGACTGCATCTGTGATATGAGATAATGTCTGCAATAATGCATTAGGGATTTACATTAGCTTTTACTTCTTTTTAGCCATTTGGTAGCTTCATTTTCCATCTTCTTATGGTCTATTACTTTTGAGGGCCTATATTTGACCTTGGGATATCTGCCCAAAAACATATTTTCAGCAATAGACTTTGAGGTACAGGCTGTAACTCCTGATGAACCATTGCCAATCCCTATGAAGTGCATCATCAGGGTTTAATATATTCATTTTTCTCCCGTCTACATAGACCTCACCGGTATCCATTGTATATATTCCGAACGAGACATTTCATAAGTGTAGACTTGCTGCTCCGTTTTTCACCCATAAGACATGTACGCTGCCGGTCTGACATTAAGATGGATGTTGTCCAGTGCTTTTACACCGGGGAAACTTTTGAAACCCTTTCATTTCACAATCTGTGCTCTGACATCCATTGCTCCTTTCAAAAATCGGGTGTGCACCAGCACCGAAAAGATGTTTACTTAAGTTGATTTTGATTATTTTACAGCTCTAAGATCTCTGCTGCGTTATCCTTTGTAACCTTTACATAGTCTACAGGAATCTTTGTATCAACCTTCTCACCACCGGCAAATGATACAGCTGCCTTTGCTGCCGCCTGTGCCTGGCTGATGAAATCGTTAAATACTGTACCTGTCATCTTGCCCTCTGATACGTTCTGAACTGCCTCTGCAAGTGCATCAACACCTACGATATAGATATCTTCACCAACACTTTTCTTCCGCATTGATAGCACTAGAAATTGCCAAGTGCCATAGCGTCATTGTTACAGAAGATAACTTCGATGTCGTTTCCGTACTGTGTAAGAGCATCCTGTGCAATCTGCTGTCCCTTAGCCTGATCCCAGTCACCTCTCTGAATTAAGAGCTGCTCAGCCTTTAATCCGCTCTTCTCTGTAAGAGCCTTAACTGAATACTCTGTTCTGTACTGTGCGTCAATGTTCTCAGGGTCACCCTGGATCGCATGATGTCTAACTGTTCCGTCACCGTTGATGTCACCCTTATTCTCAAGTTCTGCGATTTTCCTCACCCCTGAATGTTCCTGACTGACGAGCATCTGCACCTACATATGTTGCGCTGATACCGTCTGCGCCCATCTTGACTCCTCAGCCTCATCAGGACTCACGGTTAATGTATACTACGGGATTCCCACCTGCCTTAGCAAGATGCCTGTAACTGTTGGGCTGAAGATGACTGTACAAGTTGAGAATCATAACGTCAACCTTAGTTGCGATAAAGTTGTTGATCTGGTTTGTCTGCTCAGCCTGATCGTTCTTACCGTCCTGAACTCATCTACGTTCTCTTTTGGAATACCAACTTCCTCTGTAAGATATCTAACAAAGCTCGTTACGATATAATGTCATGAAGTTATCATCAAACTTATAAATTGAGATACCTACTTTGATATCCTTTGCATCCTTACCTGTAGCTGCAACTGCCTCTGAAACACTCTCAACCGCTTTGCTTTCTTCCTTTGACTCTGTATGCTGCACTGTTGTCTCTGCCAGCTTGCTTCCACCTCCACATGCTGCTAATGAAAGAGCACACACAGATGCTACTGATACTGCTAAAACTGAACAATTTCATTGTTTTTCCTCCATAGTTTGTTCGTTTGTTGTAAGCTTATTTTAATATTACTTACGATTATTTTTACAGAATATTTTTACTCTTTTTATTAATCTGGCTGTAAACAGAAAAATTTTCTATAATTTAAATTTTTCTATATATTTCTTACCTTACAAATGTATATTAGTAATTGTGTGGATTAACACACTTTTAACTTATGTTACGCTGTCTAAAATCATTATTTATTCACTAACTGTACATAATTTCTTAATTTAAATATGCTATAAATAATGTATAATTATTACAACTGTATAATTAATATAAGTAACTTTGTATGTATGATAAAGGAGAACATATGAGCTACAACCAGATTACAAAAGAAATAGAGGATTTGACCTCAAAATGCCTTTACAAATTTAACTATAAACCAATCGCGTGCTAAAGAATTTGATGTGCAAGAGGATTGCAATCTTCAAGGTGAAGGTGTAAGAGCCGCCTTACCCGCATTTCAGGATAACCTCATTTTAAAAAGGGAAAACGGTGAGAAGATACTACGTGACGGTGAGCGGAGATATCAAGGGCCATTGATATACATGAACTCGACAGATAAAAGAAAACAGATTCGAGTTTGAAGAGGTGGCATGATTTAATGCTTTTCGTGATCTGCCTACTTCAAATGGGCTTAACAATTTCAAACGTTGCTTGGTGAACAGAGATCTCGCCCAAAAACTTTACAAGAGATATCATTATGAGCACCAAGTAAGGATATGATGAACACGCTCCAGATCATGCCATTGTATGCATATGACTCAAAGGCTGATGATACCTCTCTTCCAAAATGTATTACGCCAGTGTATAAATCTTATAGCTACCTTCCTATGATGTGCGTATACTTTGTCACCATGCCTACAATCACTATATCGGAGATAGTATCATATTCATCGTCCGTCAAACGAGCTTTTCTACTGCCGAGGAATATTTTACTGATGCTTAGAGGATAAGAAATACTCGGATCTTGAAGCCAAAGTGTGACCTTGCCATGGTCTTACATATGGAACATGGCGGCGGTAACAATTCCACTTTTACAACTCATGTGGTGACATCCTCAGGTAGCAGATACCCTATTCGGCTATAGCGGCATGCTCTCGGTTCTTTGAAGGTCCGAAACATATGGCGCCAATATAAAAGTTGTTGAAATGTTTAAGGATAGAGAAAACATATAAAGGATATCAATGATGACGAAGAAATAAAACTTACCTTTGTAAAGCTGTTAAGAAAAGAAGCTTGATAAAAGCCGGATTAATATATGGTATGGGACATGCGGTATATTCCTTTCAGATCCGTGCCAATATATTTAAAAATATACAGTTGACAGCTTGCAAATGCAAAGCATAAAATAATGACTTTTAAACTTTACAGTGCAGTTGAAAGGCTTACGCAGTAATAGGAGCTGAAAAGACTATATATAAAGGTGTAAGTGCAAATATTGACTTCTACAGCGGTTTTGTTTTACGGAATGCTCGATTTACCTACCGAACTTTATACCCCGATATTTGCCTGTTTCAAGAAATTGTCGGATGGAGCGCTCACAGAATTGAAGAGCTTATAATACCGATAAGATTATACGACCGCTATATGGCTGTTAGGAGCACAGCTTATATCGAAATGAAGAACAGATAATTTTTATATAAAAAGTGTGAAAAATGAATTTATCATCTTTCACCTTTATTTTTATTCTTTGTTTTGTAGTGTTATTTCCATATTTCTGAGATTATTTAACATAGTGGCATTCAGCGGAATACTTACACCCATAGGATTTATAAAGGAATCCGTCACATTCAGTATCATAGGGAAGTTTTATAAGATGTAGCCTCTATTATTGTTTTTCTTTACAGTTGCATCACCGGCATTTTGTCAAACTCTATATTGTCTGTAAATATGGTATCATATTTTCCGCCAGTATCACTTATCCTTAACATGCATCTGCATCTGTGTTTCTCCCGTCTACCTGTGCCCTCTCTAACCGGTACCAAGGAATCTTGCCTTTAAAGCTACTTTAAACATCTCCTCTTCCAATTCACAGACTTGATGTATTGATTATCAAGGTTTGCTCTTATCTCAATTAAAAGATGAGCATTATAAGCTGTAACTGATCTGTTCTCCACAGGTCTTTTTCAGGTGGCAACTCTCATAAAATCCGAGAGTTTCACTATTTCTTCAAGCTGAATTATAAATTCATTACCCCTGATAATTGTATCACAGCGATTCACACACTGCATTGCCATATGTAAAAAGGCTCTAAAATACCTTTCCTGATTAAGTTCCAATACAGTATTCTTCGCTTTTGGCTGCCAACTCCGCCGATTTTCTTCAAAGCATTTTTCTTTTCATCAAACAAAACGCACATCATCAAAAACTCTCATCATCACAATAAACAAATATGGCAGTCTGGTAAAAAGTCTGACTGAATTAAATATAGATTTACTGCCTTTGGAATACTGAAGTGCTCTTCTCTCCATTTTTCATCTCCAAAGAAATTTTATTTGTTATGAAAATCTATCTATATACTCTTTGACTATCAAAGTCAAATTAATAATATCTTTACAAAAATTTATGGTTGACAGCTGCTCTTTTGCACTCAGAATAAAACTATGGAGTAACCTGAAAGGATAAAATAACCATAGGTATCAGGTATACTGTCAAGAAGCTTTACACCCTCTTCAACTCCCAGTGAAAAAGCATGTAGTTGAAAAGAGCATCCGCTTCTGTTGATGATTTTGTATATACTTACTCACAAGCCCGTTATCATACGGATAACCTGTTTTCGGGTCCAGAATATGATGATAGTTTTACCGTCTATAACAAAATGTCTCTCATAAACACCTGATGAAACAACTGATTCATCATCTACCGTAAAGTAAAGCGACCGTTTTCATTTCTGTCCGCATAAGGTTTTGAGTCCTATTGTAAGTTGTCTCATTTGACTACCCACATATAAAACGATTGCTCCAAGATTTAATAATCGCACTGTCACTTTCTACCTCTCTAGAAAGATATTCCTTGTCTTATCCGCTATATCCCTTTGCACTGAACTCTTTGATCTATTCTTGTGTCATCTGGAAGTAAACTTTTACTGCTATTTCCTTCACACTTACTCTTGTATAATCCACTTTGGGAAGTGCCTCTTTAATACTTTCTCCTCACTTGAAGCTCAGGTTCCTCTGCATTAAAATCCCATAATTCCTTTAACGGTTCTGTCGTAATATCAAATGCACGCATGTGAGACTCGTACTGTAATACAACGCCTTATCTATGTGATATGCCAGTTCACTCGCTTGCATTTCCCACACCTCAGTAGTTCCTCTCTGGTCGACGAGGCAATCGATACACCCTGCAGATTCACTTGTTGCCGAAAAGATATACTCCTCATAGCTCTTATAAACCGGGCTGATGCTTTAAATACACTCTCATCACCACCATTAATATATATGGATACCGTGATAAATGTATCAAGTGCTAAAATGTCGTAATTCAGCATCAAAGGCCCGCGTCATGCTCTATTCCATTGAAAATCCAAAATTATTGGCCATCGCCTTAGTGACTATCAGGCAGCCCTAAAATTCGCACCCATTGTCAGCGACACATACATACCATTGCAATAGCTATATTATATATATTAAATTGTTTCTAAAATATCTCCTTACTAAATTTCCCATGCCAGATCGTTTATCCGATTCAAGCAAATTTAGCCAAATCCTGTTGGCTCTCTGTGTTTATTTCTCTTTTATGATTTTTAAGAGTCTCTCTCTCCCGCGCTCCAGAAGTCTCGAGCGAAACGCTGCTTTCCCGGTCTTCACTCCCTTAACGGCAAGAGCAACTCCCTAGTCTGCTTTTATCCACCTCCGCTTATCAGATCAAAACAGAGCCTGAAAAAGGCGCGGATGAATTTATTCCGTATTTACTTTAAGTTCCATTTGAAAGCTGGCGTACTACTGATCACTCACCATGCACTATAAACACTTCCTTCGGCTTTTCTTTCAAAAGCTGTGACCCATTTTATAAGTCCGTTTTTATCGGCATGTGAATCTTATAATCTAAAGTTTCAATATGTGCGTTTACAAATATTTTCTCTCAAATAGTCTCACCTCTGAAACATTGTCCCGAGAGTTCTTTCCAAGAGTTCCAAAAGTTTGAGTATCCGGCAAATACCACGCCGTATCTCACTTCTCCTATAGATTGTGCTTTTAAATGATGTCTGATTTCGACCTCGCATCACACACATTCTCCCGGAAGCTGGATATTATAATCTTTGGTGATTTATCAATATTTATGGCCATTGACCTCATCAGTGCTACTAGTCATCTCTCGATTTCGGAAAGTTATCGGGTTTATTCCGTTTTCAACAAGCTACCTTAGTTTCCTCACTGGTAACATTCTCCAAGCGCTATTCCTTTAAATACACTGGTCGCCCCTATTGCCAGAGGATCTGTCTGCTACATACAGGGGAAGTTCGGTAGGTCATTATGTTTGTTCTGTTGCTTTTATCTGTCTCTATATAAAATAAAAGCAGCTCCTGTGTTCTTCCTGACTGCAAATGCAGCATTACTTACATTTCCCGACCTCTTTCAAATGTCTCCTCGAGAATCTCTCGCACAGATCCGATACATGGTCTGCACCTTCTCTCATGATATCTGGTCACCAGAGGTCGACCTCCATCAAAACATAGCTGCGTCCTTTATAACACTCCTTGGATCTCTGATCAGAGGCTGACTGAAATTGGCTTTCGATATCACCTGAAAATGCTTCATCTGCTCTCGCCTCCTCTCTTTGAGTTGTAAATCCTATTGACGCGAAACTCAGAATATGTCCTCGCATCTATAAATCTGATACTGATATTTTCATCAATATCTATATTATATTCTAACAATTCTAAAGAGTTTAATACTTGCTTCAACATCGGAAAAGTTCATATACTGCCGTTTCCTTTTGTCTGCCTGGCTCTTTCAGCTTTCTGTTTTTCCACTTTAGCTCTCCAGCCTGTATATGCGCACAGTCCTCGAAGCATTATGGTACAAAGCTCCATTGTAGCATTTGATGAAAATATTCTCCCTTAACCTCTTGCAACAAGCTGTGAATCTATGCCTCGTATGATCGATATGAGCGTGTCACAAAACATAATCTATCTCTGCTGGTGAGACAGGCAGAGGACATTTTCATCACACATTAATTCCCGCGCTCCATACCATAGTCCACTAAAAACTCTTTATCTCCGACTTCAACATAAATGACAACTTCCTGTAACCTTTATCCGCAGCCTATAAACCCAGTTTCATATTTTCTCCCCTTTTAATCAAACAACTGAGCATGCGAGTTATTAGAGCCCAACCTATTATAACTACACAAAAATATTTTTTCGTCAACTTGAAAAATTATTATATAATAGTATTGAATTATATTCTACAAATATAAAATATAATCCCGTCCTATGTTTTATAGAACGGGTCATATGTTTATTTTTTCACACCCTTCAAGACTTGGCTTTCTTTTTTCTTCTGGTTATCCTCAAACAGGCATAATTTTGTGATATCTATTGCCACTGTATTTAATCTGTCCTCTCTTGAGATATTCTTTTCATAGTATGATATATCAAATCTATTTCTGACTTTATCCGTGGTATTTATTAAACTCTATAATTATAATCACCTGAAATATTTCTTTAAGTCTCAGCTGCCTTGCGTGTCTCTTTTTATTTAGCTTCCAGATTTGTAGTTTAATCTAATTATTCCGGCTTCTTTTTCCGACGTCCGGTATTCACATCAACCACTGTAAGAGCTTCCAGTAGATTCTATGCAAGATAGCCTCCATCCTTTAACCACACCTTTTTTGCTTAATGATTCGCTCAAAAAGAGTATCTCATGGAGTAAAGCTTATTTAGACTTATCATATTATCGTCATAGAATCTGACTCTGCCAAGCAGATTCTCACGCTCTTCTTTATCTAACATCCTTCTGTATATATCCTTGACATCCGGTTACTATATCGAAACTCGGCATATTTTAGTCTGTCTTTAACGATATCATATAGTCTTTAGAGCCTGCATAGTAGCATTGCGGTGTGCCTTATATAGTTTCTTTCTTTGCAAGCAATTGATCAAGTACCTCTACAGCCGGAAAGATCTGCAGTAGCACCGGCCAGTTTCATTTTTATAGGAAGCTTTTGAAATCTTTATTACAATATCATCACCCTCATGTGTAAAAACCGTATGCTCTTTTTCATCGGCAAATATAAGATGCTTAAGTTCAGCCATCATCAAAATATACAGTTTGACGTTCTGAATTGTACCCTAACTCCCAACAAAGGCGGCATTTATGTGAGCTATCACTCTTTACCTATATGAATATCTGCCAAGTAAAGATGTATCCTCGATATACTCTATCTCGCTTTGCCCTACTCGTCATCATATGATATTGCAAAAATTTTATTCTTATAGCTTGTAGATTAGAAGCTTAGATAATTTTGCACAGCCGTACTCATCAAGGGCCTTCCTTCATCCGTATACATATTCTAATCTAGTATAAACAATATTCATTCTTTTTAGCTGCTGATAATCCTTCTTCATATAAATTCCATAACTGCGCGCAGTTTTATATTATTTGTACTTCCTGTGAGAGATGCATGTATACACCGTTTTTATAGCTCAAGCTTATATATAGCAGGTTTTATATCTACAACTGCAGTTGTTTCCACCTCTACAAACTTCACCAAACTGATTTTTCTCTTTTTCTTTTTGATACCTTGGCTCAGTAATATAGACTCTTTAGACATGAGCTTTTCTAGTAGTGGTCATTAATGTCTGCTTCTTTACTCAGTTTTAAATTCCGGCCTTGAAAATCGGCTGTATCCATCAAGAGCCAGCTAGGCTTTGAATTATCGGGAATCTTGTAAAAACTTAGTAACCTTCTATTCCGGTGCACATCATCTCATTGAGCTCTTCATTGCTTCTTGAGATGAAACTATGACTCCCTTCCTTTAACTCTATATCCATATATTCACCAAGCTCCCGATACTACCCATACTTAGAGGAGCACCAAAGACATTACTATCTGATGAGGTGAAAATCCTTCACTGTATTTTTTATCGGGAATGTCTCGCTCTTCTCATAGCTTTTGAAAATATCTCATTATATCCAAATGGCCTATAAAACGCATTTGCTCGGTCAAACTTAATTTACCCTTCAAAAGCAAACACCTCCATTATATTTTCTTGCACTGCAACCTAAACACTGCTGTCTGCAGTTTGGTGAGACCTCTATCTTCATGCGCTGTTTTCCACTCTCTGATAAGAAATTCCTTTGTAACTCCGAATCTATAAAATCCCAAGGGAATATCTCTATCCAAACTCTCTTTTGCCTTAATGTATAAAAGCGGGATCTATACCGGCTGTTTGCTCGTATGCCTTAGTCAATATTCCATATTGAAACTGATCCGACCATGAATCATCACATTGCAACTGCTTTTTGATAAGCATTAACTATGACATCCGCAATTTTTCTGTCACCTCTAGCCATAAGTCCTTACGATAGTGTTACCGGCATCATGGTACTGATACTTCCATACTCTTTTTGGTTTAGCTGTCTCTCTGAAAGTATCCTTTACAAGATGTGCTCTTCTAAGATACTCATCTCTGCTTCATCTTCGCCCACTGGAAAGGTGTGAAAAGGCTCCTGGCACAAAGAAGGATGAACTTGCGGCACAGATACCTTACCTGATCTCTCGATCCTTGAATAGAGTAACAATTTTCAGCTATCACAAAGCAAAGGTATACCTTTTATCATCCTCCTCAGTCTCTGTAGGAAGTCCAAGTACAAAATAAAGCTCACCTTTATTCCAGCTACCTTTAAAATGCCTCCATATGAGCCGCTTACTATATTCTTCTCTGTAATTCCCCATTTATTTATAACATCTCTCAGTCTTTGTGTTCCGCTTTCCAGGTGCAAATGTCAAAGAACTTCTTTTTACATCCTGACCTTGCTCATTACATCCAGTGAAAACGCATCTAATACGTAAAGAAGGCAAAGATATGTTTGATTCCTCTGTCCTTGTGTGTATTCCAAAAGGAAATCAAGAAGTTTGTCAAGCTGACTGTAATCACTTGAGCTGAGTGAACTGAGTGATATTTCTTCCGCTCCTGTAATATCAAGCATTGTTTTTGTACAATTTATAAGGTATTCATGAATGTTCTCTTTGAGGTCTGTATACATTTCCTGCCTGACAGAATCTGCATCTCTGATACATCTCCTCATTATCTCAAGTACCACTTCTGTCTTGTGTGACCCTACAAAAGGAACTACAGGCTGAAAGATATGACATGGTATCCATATTTTGAACAACTACCTGATGTAACAACGCTTGGAACATCCTCATACTTTAGGTTTTAAATGATGCTATAGTACCGTCTCCTTTATAGCCTCTACATCATAGAACTCAGGTACATAAGCATACCTTCAAGTTTTGCCGCTTTTTCTTAAAAACTCATGCTTTTGAAAGATTATTCACTTTGCACTCCTTATACAGGTCATAGCTTGTCAGTAAACACACTTCGCCTCACCTCATAGAATATATCAAAGAAAAGGTGCCAAAGGCTCCGGATTATAAGAGCATGGACCGCCACCTATTACTATAGGGTATTCTCTCTCTGTCTTTGAGTACATCGGAATCTGTGAAAGCTCTAAAAACCTGCAAAATATTTGTATAGCATATCTCATACTGTAATGTAATACCTAAAATATCGGCATCCCTTTACATTTTCCTGACTCTCCAGAGAAAACAGCGGAATATCTTTCTCTGAGTTCATCTGTATCAAGGTCTACCCATGGTGAAAATAACTCTCACAGAATGTGTCTTCTCTTTTGATTGACATGTCATATACGATCTGCATCCCTATGACTCATTCCTATCTCATAGACATCAGGAAAAACACATATCAAATCTGATATCTACATCTTCTAATCTTTTATCTCTTGAATTTAACTCACCGCCGATATATCTTGCCGGTTTGTCTACGCTAAGGTATATCATCGCTTAGTGCCAATTTTCCTCATATATTCTCTTCTACATTTTAAACTGGCATTGTTTAATCTCATAATAGAAGCCCTTCATCTCCATAAGCTTCATTATGATTTCCTGTTCTATTAATATGACCGTCTTCTATAGCACAAGTATCACATCGGCATGATGGTTGAAAGTCTCGTGAGCAACTACAAAAACTTGTTCTACTCTGTCATCATCTTATCAAATGCCTTACTTATTCTTTGCTTCAGTCATTGTATCTATACTTGAGGTAGCCTCCTCAAGTATAAGCATAGTGGCAGTACAAGCATTATTCTTGCAATACATAAAAGCTGCCTTTGTCCCGGCCGAAAGAGTTTTTCACCACCCTCGGTTACTATTGTACTCATATCCGTCAGTGTAATCTTTTTATAAAGCTGTCGGCATAGTGCTTCCTTGGCTGCCGCCTCTATCTCTCTTCTAAATGTAGCATCAGGTTTTCCTGAATGCAATATCGTCCTTATTGAAGCATTCCTTAACCATGTCTCCTGCAAAACCATGCGAAGTTTTCTCCGATGGATTTTTCTTGTAATATCATTGATATTCTTGCCTCTCATCTTATATAGAGCTGCTGTCTATACGTCATAAAAGCGCATCAAAAGATTTATAATAGTGGACTTTTCCGCTACCTGTCGGTCCCACTATTGCAATTCTCTGTCCGGCTTTTACATCCAGGTCAAGATCTCTCGATAAGTTTCTTTTCGATTTGTCAGGAGAAATAAACATGTGATATTTCCACATTTCCGTCTCACATTTTCAATCTTATTATTTACATCCTCATCAGGAAGTATCTCTTCTTCATCTATAAGTGCAAATATCTTGCGGCACAGGCAAATGAATTTCTGAAGTTCAGTAACAACTCCTGATATTTCACTAAAAGGCTTTTTGTATATTGAGTAGCATAACTGAGTACCGAAGTGAGCTGTCCAACACTCATTTTTCCTGTGAATTGCAAGCAATGCTCCTGAAATAGCAACACCTGGATATACCAAAGAGTTTATAAATCTTGTAGCAGGAAATGCTATAGCCGAAATAAATACGCATTTTGACTTGCAACCCTGAGCGCTCCTTATCTGATTCTTTTAAACCTCGTTTTCTATTTTCCATGTTGAAGCTTTTCACAGTTCCAAGTCCTGCAATCATTTCATCAACTATTCTCGTCATTCTTGCTTCTTTCCGATTGTGACTTGAAATGCTTGTAAGTATTCTTTGCACTAAGCTCCCTGCAAACCAGCATTGCAAGCGGAGTAACAAGAAGAACTACCAATGTAACATATACATTTATTTTAAACAATATGATAATAGTCAGTATAATAGTCAGTATGCTCTGTAAAGAACTGGGCAAACCCATCAAAAAGTCCTTCGGAAAACCCGATCCACATCATTTATAACTCTGTTTATTATCTCACCATGACTTGTAGAATCCATCATATGATATAGGCAGTTTCATTATCTTTGGCAAATGCCTGATTTCTGATATCTCACCATATGATATGCGACCCGTTATTTATAGCGGTCATACACCACTGAGCTACAGCTGTAATACACATTATAATTATCATTGTAAAAATAATTTTTATGGCTTTTCAAAGTCTACATTTCCCTTTGAAACAATTAGATCCACAGCCCTACCCTGAAAGTATCGGAAGATATAAAGTTGTAAGCACGATGACCACAGCAAGTATCAAAGACTTACAAAACATTCTGAATCTGTATGGATGCAACTAGGCTTAAAATCTAAAGTATTTTTATTTTTCTTCATTTTAATCCTCCTCCGTCATTATCTCGTGAACTGTATATTTCTTGTAGATAGGATTATTCTCCAAAAGTTCTTCATGAGTACTGATACCACAATTTTTCCGTCATCCAGTACTATTATTCTGTTTGGCACTTTTTATTGAGACTATTCTTTGGCTTGACTATAAGAGTTGTAATGTTTTTATCTCTTTAATTGCCCTTCTGAGTCTCTGAATCTAGTAGCATAGTCAGCGCTGAAGATGAATCATCAAGTATAAGTATTCTGCTCTTTTACAAGACTTTTACAATGGAAAGCCTCTGTTTTTGACCTCCGGAAAAATTATTTCCATACATTGCTATCCCAGAATCAAGCTTGCCTTCTCTTTGGAATTGATTACATCTGTTGCCTGAGCTGATATCTGCGGCTTTATACAATTCTTCATCAGTTGCACTCTCATCTCCCCAAAGCAGATTGTTTCTTATATTTCTCTAAAAGTCTTGACTTTTTGCTCAACCAAAGCCACATTTTTCTTAGAGAATCTAAAGTGTATTCCTTTATATCTCTACCCGCAATTTTTATACTGCTCTGCTTATATCATAAAATCTTGAAATTAAATTTATAAGAGAGCTCTTTCCTGAACCTGTACCTCCGATTATTTCCTATGGTTTCTCCCTTTCTTACAGAGAATGTTATATCTGAAATCGCCTCCTCCTTTGATTTGGGATATGCAAACCTACGTTTTCAAAAAGTTATTATATCTCCGTCAAAAATCATTTGAAGCACAAGCCTCTGTTACCTCCATTTTATCGAAGACTTTATATCAAATATTTCATTTATTCTCTTTGCACAGGCGACTAGCCTTTTTAGCTAAAAGTATTATGAGATTTGCAACCTTTACAAGCTCAACAAGTATCTGTGACATGTAATTTATAAGAGCAACTACCTCGACCGGTAGTTAGATTACCTATATTTACCTGTATACCTCCGCCTGAAGTATAGCTACTATACCTAAATTTACTACAACATATGTAAGAGGGATTTAAAAGTGCGGATATATTTCCCACTCTTACCTGATCTTTGTAGAGATCCTCTGTCGCAATATCATATTCACCGATTTCACTTCTTTCTTTTGAAAAGGCGCGAATCACTCTGATACCTGTAAGATTTTCTCCTGTTTTTCCAAGTACCTTATCAAGCTTTCTTTGTACATTTCTATAGAGGTCCTATGCTCTTGGACATTATGAGTGCAACTATTATTGATAATATTAATATTACAAATGCAATCAGTGACATTTCAGCATCTATATTAAAAGACATTATAAATGCACCCAACTATAAATGGCGACCTCAGAACTAGCCTGAAAAATCTGTTTACACCTGTTTTGTACCCTGATCACTGTCATTTGTTATTCTGGTTACCAAAGAGTTTCTCTTCCAAGTATATCAGTCTCTGCATGTGAAAACTGTAAAATATGGGCAAACAAATCATCTCTAAGTTTTGTTCCGAAAGCGGTTGCAGCTTTTGCACTGAAATACTGTGCAACTATAGCTGATGTGTCTTATTACAGCTAATGTTACAAGCTAGGATTCCCATCTTTATAATATAATTTGAATCTTATTTCCTATTCCGATATCAATAATTTTTGCTATAACAAGCGGTACCTAAAAGTTCAAAAAGCCGCCTCCAAAAATTCTAAATAAAGGCGCAAGAACAGATTCTACTTTTGTAATCTTTTTAAATATCTAACCAGTCTAAGCTATATCCTCCCATAAGTTTGCGTACAATTTCTTTATGATAATGCTTTTTAATAGATTGTCAGTAAAAGTGCATATATTTATAATGAAAAACACATTATAAATATATGCCTGAAATTTATCCCATCAAAGATGATACAAAATACCATACAAGTACTATCAGTCCAAGACCGATTCTGTAGTAACCGAAGAATTTAAAAATCATTTTTCTTTATCCAGTTCAATAAGAAACTTATAGAGAAGACAGATACAACAAATGCAACATCATTCCAAGTAAAAGATATACGACTTCCGCTGCAGTATAGTGGAAAACCGAATTTAACCAGTTTCAAAAGGCTTGCACCGAACATTATAGGTATGCTTAAGAAGAAAGAAAACTCAGCCGATACGGCTCTGAAGCTCCTAAAATCATACCTCCTATAATAGTCGCACCCGATCTTGATGTTCCCGGTATAAGTGCCAAGCACCTGAAAAATCCGATGAAATAAAGCTGTCTGATAATCTATTGCATGAACACTTCTTATACTGTCCACTCTCTTTTTATTGGAATTTTCTATCATTATAAATAAAATACCATATATAATCAATGCCATAGATACCACAAATCCGTTATAAAGATGTGCATCCAGCCAATCATCAATTAAAAATCCCAAGCATAGCAGCCGGCAAACATGCACAATAATCTTTCTTCCACAGTTCCAGAGTAATCTTCTCATCTTTGCGCTTTTACCTTTTGCTAAACGGATTCAGCTTTTTAAAATATAAAACTACAACCGCCAAAATGGCACCAAGCTGTATAACCACCATAAACATTGATTTGAACTCAGTGCTTGCATTAAGTCTTATAATCTCATCAATCAAAATCATATGACCTGTGGAACTTATAGGCAGCCATTCAGTTATACCCTCTACAATACCGATAATTATGACCTTGAGTATCTCCAGTATATTCATACTAATCTTTTTTCCATATTTATCTTCTAAATATTCTCTATCTGCCAATCGATCGGCGATATATTATTTTTATCAAAAATTCATTTGCTTTTTGAAAAATGCTTTACATCCGAAAAACCTCTATATGCAGAAAGTGGACTTGGATGCACAGTCTTTAATACCAGATGCTTAGGATTATTTAACATCTTTAGCCTTTTGATATTGCGGCACTTCCCCATAGCATAAAACACAATAGGTCTGTCCGTATCATTTATAATATTTATTATCGCATCTGTAAAATTCTCCCCAGCCCTTTCCTGATGTGAAAAAGCTTTATGAGCTCTACTGTAAGTATGGTATTAAGTAAAAGCACACCCTGATTAGTCCCACTTTAACAGATTTCCGTTATTAGGTACATATGTACCCTACATCATCATGAAGCTTTTATATATATTTATAAGAGAAGGTGGAATTTTCTTTTTGAGACTTAGGCACTGAGAAAGATAAACCATTTGCCTGATTCTCACCATGATAAGGGATCCTGTCCCAAAATCACTACTTTAATATTTGATAAAGCTGTAGATGTAAGGCCTCAAATATCTTTATCTGCCGGTGGAAATACCGTATGTGTACTGTACTCCTCTTTTCACAAATTCATACAAACTCCTGTAGTATGGCTTTTTCTAAACTCTCCACTAAGTACTTCTTTCCACTCTCCGGTCAATTCACTCATATAGAATACCCCTGATAATTTTGTTTTATTGAAAGATTGTACTGAAAGTATATACCTGCTTTTATAAAAACAAGTGTATACAAAAAGTACATAGTTTATTCTATCATAGCTAATTGTCCCTATACAAGGTTTTTAAATATGTCATATTATGCTAATTTAATGTTATACAAATTAAAATTTATCAACTTCTATGATATTAGTACATACTCTATTTACAAGCAATATACTTTTGTTTTATAATTATTTTGTAGCAGTAAATTGTATGCATCTTTAATATTAATGTATTTTACTTTTAGTTAAAAGGAGAATTATGAATGATATTAAAAGAATGTTGGAGCTTAATCTTGCTCTGTATAAAAAATATGATATACCTATAGCCAAATTTGAAGAATTTGTCTCGGATTCAAATGGGCAATGGCTATTGATAATAATAAAAATAAGTTTTGACTTTCTAGGATAGGAAAAAGAAAAGCCTCATAGCTGAATATGAAGTCTATCATAAGAGAGCTTTATAGGCAAAGCCTTTAGACCAATGTATAATTGAGCTTTTACTTAAAGAAGATGATACACTTCGTACTATACTTGTTGTACTCAGTAATTTGATGAGCAAACCTTTAAACACTGTCGAGCTTTTAAAAGACAGAGGTATTGAACGTAGCGAAGGTCTTAATTTCAAGTATGATGTAAAAGATATGAAGGTAGGACTTATAGGATATGGTGTTTATATCAGATTTTTCCTTAACAAATGTAAGGAATTTCACGCCTTTGATCTACTGCCTGAAAAACAGATTCTAAGCTATCATATATCAAAGGACAGTACGGAAGTTTATCCGAAAAATATTCATTTCCATCTTGGAGAAGATGCTCTAAAAGCTACAAAGATGTACTTAAAAGATCTGGATATAATTATTATGTCAGGTTCTACACTTTGTAAATAACTCCTATCTTGATATATTAAATGCTGCACCAATGCAAAAATAAAAGGAATATACGGTCCAAGCAGTGAACTGTCACCTGACTACCTTTTTGAATCAGGTTTCAAATTATATTTTCAGCATGGATGCAAAAAGACTCCTAAAGACATATCTTGACTGTTCATTTGCCGCCATTCCAAACTTTGAGACATTTGAAGTTATGATCTTATGAATTAAAAAGGTAATTAACCCGAAAAACACCCCGGATAACTTAATATTGCTGGGGTGTTTTTATATCCGGTTTTATGTATTACTGCTTTCAAGGCAGCCTATTACAGACTTCTTATATTCCAAAAACTCTTTTTCGTAAGCTTAAAAGAATTATCCTCACAGAAGTTTTCTATTTTTATCTCGTTTTTATACCTCCGTCTCCAAGAATATATATTCTGTCCGACAGAAGTATTGCCTCATCTACATCATGGGTTATAAATATAGTGGAAGTATTATATTTTCTTCTCACATTCATATACCAGTCATGCATCTCATCCTTTGTAATGGCATCCAGTGCAGAAAAAGGCTCATCAAGTAAAGAAACATCTTTGAAAAAGTGTGTCCTTATAAGTGCAATCCTTTGTCTCATACCTCCTGAGAGTTCTTTAGGATATTTCTTTTGCATAGGCACCCAGCTTAAACTCTTTTAACAATTTATTTGCTTTTTACCAATGCATCCGCTTTCTTTTGTATAAAAAGAGGAAGTGCCACATTCTCTTCTATCGTCATATAAGGCAAAGCAAAAGGTCTTTTTGAAATGAATAGCTTATAATACCTGATTTGCCTGTGATATCCTCTCCTGTATATTACCTTTCCCAGCATCCGGCTTTTTAATAGACCGGCTATTATATTAAATAAAGTGCTCTTTTCCACTTCCGCTTACTCCAAGAAGTGAAACCAATTCATTATCCCTCAGCTCAAGATTTATATTTGAAATAATTTCCTTTCATCATATCCGAAGCTTACATTTCTTACCTCTAAAATAAATCCTCACTATTTTTGTGATGAAATTCATTATCAAGTCCCGCTCCTCATCTATAGGGTTTTCTAAAAGATTGTTCTCATTAAGCCATTTGTAAAATTCTCCCATCTGTCGGCATCAATATATCCCCATGGTGTACCTTCTGTCGATGTATTGAGCCGATAAATACCCTGAGATGCCATTGCAAGATTCTTTATCTATCTCCGGTGCATACTTTAAGAGTATTTCCGGGCAGACCTTCGGATTTCCCGCAGCAAACTCGTATCCTTTTTGTAGCCTCAAGAAAGCTCTTAACTGTATCATTATCATTTTTATCATATCATCATTTTGAGAAAATTACAGGTGTATAATAGTCAAATGTAGGATTTATATCTTTGAAAGCAAAATAATCAAATTCAAAGCCCTTTGACATTGGCTGCGATACTCGCCCATCCATAATATACCCAGATAGCATCTACCTGTTTACTGCTTAGTGCAGATACCCTCATCAGTAACTGTTGAGGGTATAAGATTTACCTTTCTACTGAAATCTCCCCCGTCCTTTTTTCAACCACATTTTTAACATAGCTTTTTCTATCGGCATATCCCATGTCGCATAATTTTTACCTTCAAGTCCCTTAGGTGATGTAATACCGTCATTCTTTTCTTGACATTATTCCTGGAAGTATTATGCTGTGTTATAGCTGCAACTGCCTTTATAGGAAGAGCATTATCTCCGGAAAGCGCTCCCTCGCTATAGTATCCTGAAATGATACTCCAAAAGTTTGCCTTTCCGCTTGCAACGAGTACTTCCGCACCGTCCCTCAGGTGGCTGAACTATTTTCAAGCTCAATTCCCGCATCCTTATAGTATCCCTTTTCCATTGCAACATAAAATCCTGTATGATTGGTATTCGGCGTCCAATCAAGTACCAAAGTCAGCTTCTTACTGTCTGTTTTCGTAGATTTTACTACCACAGCCAGTACTTCCCAAAACCAAAGCACCTCACGCTTAATGCAACAAACAAATTCTTAATTACTTTTTCATGTTTCTCTCCCCATGGCATGGAGATTTTTCGTAATATCCACTGCCTTTTAATAATAATAAACTAAGTATAGATATAATAATTATCACTGCAACATCTTATCAAAGGCATATGCCTTTCTTACCTTGTCATATAGACGCCAAGGCCTCTAAATCCACCAAGCCATTCCGATATCACGCCTCCTACCACTGAGTATGATGCTGAAATTTTCAAAGCTGCAAAAATCCTTTCCTATAGATGAAGGCAGCTTTATAAATTTATAAATATCAAATTCACTTGCACCCATGGACTTTTAATAGGTTTATCTCATCTTTGTCCGTACTTTTAAAAGCCTTCTAAGTACACCTATCGTAATAGGGAAAAAGGTCACAAGTACTATCAGTATAATTTTAGGCAAAAGATCATATCCGAACCATAATACCAAAAAGCGGTGCTATAGCTATTGTAGGAATTGTTTGACTGATTATAATAATCGGATAAAATGTTTTTATAAAAGTTTTTGAAAAATCTGTCCATCAACAATGCAAATAATAACCCTAGCATCACTCCTACCGTCAGTCCAAGCATACTTTCAAGCAGTGTATATAAAAGATGATACATAAGCAATGAAAAAGTCTCCTGTCAATGCCCTTACTATCTGTGATCGGTGAAGGCATAAGATATGCTGTATTACTTGTAGGGCTGCAAAAGACCTGCTGATTAGCAAGAATAAGATACCAAATCCCGATCGGGTAGTATACTGTCTCTTTTTATTTTTCATCTGTATGGTGTTTTGTCACCTTTCTGTCTATTGTAAGCAAGTCTCCGTCAGGTTTAAAGCTTACTTTAATATATGCCATTACCCGGTGCACCTCGCTTTATCGCCACATGTTGACATTCCTTTACTATATCCATAAGTTTGTCATAATCACCCTCAATGGTAGTTTCAAAAGGACTCGACATAATATTTTAAACCTGTGTTTTTATATATGCTATTACCTCATCAACAATTTCTCACTATTTCTTCATTGTCATATACTTCAGGTACTGTCTGTATAGCCACACCCTGCATTCATATTTACTCTCCAAAAAGACTGCTTCACGGCAGTCTTTTTCTTTTCCCTACGCCGGCATTACCTCGACCAGGTTATGGGTTAGGGCAAAAACCTCTCAGCCGTATTAGCACCCCTTCAAATATTTACTTTTGATTATAATACTGAATAAAAATTCAATCAAAATTTTTATAAAAATAAAAACTTTTAGTTGACAGATTAGAGCTTAACTGGTATAGTATCAGCATCCTTACTAGAGGGAATAGTTCAATGGTAGAGCAACGGTCTCCAAAACCGTAATGGGGGTCTGAGCCCTCTTCCCCGCTTTAAATCCTCGAGGTGTGGCTAGCTTTGGTGGAGTGCAGCGTTCGGGACGCTGAGGTCGCAAGTTCGAATCTTGTCACCTCGATTTTTATAAGGCCAATTGGTCAAGCGAAGATTTATGCCTCTCACGGCGCAAACCCGGGTTCGATTCCCGGATTGGTCATCAAAAAGTAAATACCCCGTGACAGGGCCAATTGGTCAAGTTGTTAAGATGGCTGCCCTCTCACGGCGCAAAACCCGTCTCGATTCTCGATTGATTAGCTAAAGGAAGAGTAGCTCTTCCTTTATTCATATATGGCTTGTGTAGCATAGTTGGTAGTGCAACTCATTCTGTAATGAGTAGGTCGTCGGTTCGAGTCCGATCGCGAGTTTTAAAAAGCTGCCGAAAGGCAGCTTTTTACATTTCCACTCTATTCCATCTCTCCAGATTCTGTCAAGATCATAGAAAGCTCTGTCTTCTAAGGAAAATATGACAACAATATCCCTATAATCAAGCAACATCCATGTTGCATTCTTATTTCCTTCTATAGCATGTGAACAATTCCTTCCTACCCAAAATAAAATCAATCTCGTCAGATATAGCCTCGAACCTGATTTACATTATTTGCACTGGCTATTATAAAATAATCCGCTACAGAACTTACTTTTGTTATATCAATAACCTTGATATCTTCACCCTTTTTGTCTTCGATTATATTATATATCTTTTTACACCTTTCTTTTATTTCCATCTACACCTCTTCATCTCTCAATTCATATGTAAATTTATCTATATACATATCCTGACTGCTCAAATACTCAATAGTCGAATTTTGCAATTCTTCCTATCGCTAGTTATATCCTCAAATGCAAGCTTTTCTTATCTCATCAAGACCCGGTAATTGTTTTCTGTTAGGCTCTATATAGTCTGCTACAAATACAATTTTTTCCAACATACTCATATCTGCCTGTTGTATGCCATCTTATTAGCTTTGGACAAGATATCTTTATCTTCTATATTATAGTTTTTCATTGCCAAAAAGGTGCATATATTGCATGGAGGATTTGCGGCGCTTTATCTGACACCAAAGCAACATAAGATTTATCGGTATATGACCAATAAACCCATCCATATCTCTCTTTAAGCTTTGAAACCTTCTTCCTTTGCAGACATCATGCAAAAACACCTGCAAGTTCCGCCCTCACAATATCCTCTCCATAGCGCATGGCCAAAGCAGCCGATGTATGAAGCCACCCAAGAGTATGCTCATATCTCGAGCAATTTTTCTTTTCAAATCAGCCTTTATAAGGTCTATATTTTCTCGACTAAAATCAAACATATATTTTATTCTCTTCTATGTATCTGCAAACATCCTCAGGAACATACTTTGTAATACTTTTCTCCGGCTCCGGCCAATCCCTTATATGAGTCGAAGAAATATCAATATCCATAGTATCCAAAAAGTAAATACCTTTAATCTCATATTTACTTTTCAGATGCTCAAAATGCTCAAGGTAAGATTTTCATTACTGTAATCCCTTGATGCCACTATCAATTTTACTATCTTTACTATGATATCCGGATTTTTCCAGGTTTCCTATCTCATAAAACGAATCTGCACCCATAATAAAGTAAAATTCATCATCAATATACTTACTTTGAAAGTTTTTCCAGAGTATTGAAAAGTGTAGGAGTTCCCTTCTAAAGTATTTTCAAAATCCGAACAACAGTCTGTCTTGTCCCTGTATTGCCAATTCAATCATAGATTTTCTAAGGAAAATTCACTGATCTTTTTACCGAGCTTTATGTGGCGGTGTCTTTGCAGGCATAAAACCACACTTCATCAAGATTACATAACTCTTTGCTTCCTCTGCCAGTATCAAATGCCTGAAAATGTATCGGATCGAATGTACCTCCAAGAATACCAATCTTCTTCATATTATTTCGGAAGATTTATCTTCTGTTCTTAGGCTCATCAGCCTGTTTATAAAGTACTCATCTTCTTTCCTATGACCTGCACACACCTCACTTCTTGTAAGCTTTGTAATTTCAGCCGCAATTATCTTAGGATCGTCGGCACAGTTTTTCAAAACAGATATTTTTATCAACTCTCTGGGTTCCATAGCCTCTGCAATAGCTGTCGCATTCTCCCTGTAAGAGAGGCTTTTACCTATTTGCATTATAGGGTCAAGGTTCATAGCCAGTCCCTTTTAAATATGCTCTTGTCTACTATTCATTTTTCTCCTATTTACTTATAATAGTCAAACTCATGGCCATACATACGAACAGTATTTCCATCAACTATTCCGCCTCTTCCAGTTTTTCCAAAACACCTGATGTCTTTAAGAATTTCTGAAGAAATCAAAATCCCTTTTCAGAATCCAGATTTGTATATCCAAGCATCTTCTCTATTCTTGGACCTTCTACCACAAATACCCTGTCTTCGTCAATCTCAACTATAAACGGAAGATTCTTATCGCTTGAATAATCTACTTCAAACTCTTTCTCAAAAACTTTAACAGTTCTGTCGATTGTACTTAAAACATTTACCAGTTCATAGAGAAGCTCCTGTATACCTTTTCCACTTACACCCGATATAGGGAAGACCTTAATGTCAGGAAAGCTTCCTTTATTCTCCTCTATTTGACTGTTTTTCTCGTCATAGATTGCATCTATTTTATTTGCGGCAATAAGCTGCGGTCTTCAAGCAGACTCTCATCATAACTCTAAGCTCATTCATGATGGTTTTTATATCTCTCTACGGATCTCTGCCCTCAGTAGAAGCCGCATCTACCACATGCACAAGCACCTTGGTTCTCTCAATGTGCCTAAGAAAGTCATGTCCGAGACCTACACCTTCACTGGCACCCTCTATAAGCCCGGGAATATCCGCCATAACAAAGCCGCCTGCTCCCTTTACATCTACCACTCCCAGATGTGATCGAGAGTAGTGTAAAATGATAGTTTGCTATCTTCGGCTTTGTATTACTTACTCTTGAAAGAAGTGTAGACTTACCTACATTAGGGAACTCTACAAGACCGACATCTGCTATAACCTTTCAGCTCCAAGAGAACAAACATCTCTTTTCCGGGCTGACCCGCTTGCAAACTTAGGCACTCGCATGGTAGCTGTAGCAAAATCATATTACCAAAACCACCCTTACCTCCTCTAAGAATAACCTCTCTCTTATTTTCACCTGACATATCGGCAATTACCTTGCCGGTTTCAAAGTCCTTTATTACCGTACCCTCAGGTACCTTAAGTGTAAGGCTCTTGGCATCAGCACCATGGCATTTTCTCTTACCACCCGGTTCACCGTCTCCTGCCACATATTTTCTCTTCATTCTAAAATCGGTGAGTGTATTCAGACCTTCATCCACTTCAAAAGATGATATCTCCACCCTTTTTCCACCGTCACCACCGTCAGGACCGCCGGCAGCCACAAACAGCTCTCTTCTAAAGCTTACATGTCCATCTCCGCCCTTGCCCGACTTTATAAAAATTTTTGCACTATCAGCAAACATAAATACCTCTTTGTATTAAAGAAGGCCTCATACATCTGTATGAAGCCTCCTGTCTCAACTCTTATTCAGCAATAGCTCTTGGGTAAACAGAAACCTGCTTTTTGTCTCTGCCCTTTCTTTCAAAACGAACTACACCATCAACTGTAGCGAACAAAGTATCATCACCACCACGACCTACATTAAGTCCCGGATGAATCTTTGTACCTCTCTGTCTGTATAGTATATTTCCAGCTAAAACAAACTGTCCGTCTGCTCTCTTAGCACCAAGTCTTTTTGACTCAGAGTCACGACCGTTCTTTGTAGATCCAACTCCCTTTTTATGAGCGAAAAGCTGAAGGTTCATTTTTAACATTTACTTGACCTCCTGTAAATTAATTTTGATAAAATCTCTGTACTCTTCTCCTATATCCATAAGTCCAAGAATACATGAATCCAGTAATAGTCCTGATTTTTCACTTCTATCATGCAAAAACCAAAGAAAAGAAGCTGTCATCAGAATCGACCGTAAAGTCGTCATCACAAAAATGTTCAATAGAATTTGCAAAGTTCAGTGTAAGCACCGAAACCGCGCACATACTATATCCTACTCTTCTTCATCAAAGTTTGCATGTCCTGAAACTTTCAAACCGGTGTATTTGCTCATTTTTAGCAAATGCACAACGTCAATCATAAAGATTATGCATTAATCTTTTTCAATCTTAACTTCTGTAAACTGCTGTTCAGACCGTTCTTCTTGTGGTGACCTTTTTAGGCTTGTACTTGTATACAATAACCTTCTTAGCCTTTGCCCTCTTTAAGAACAGATGCACTAACACTCTGCTCCTGTTACAGTAGGTGTTCCAACTTTAAGTTCTCCATCGTTTAGTGCAAGAACTCGATCAAATGTAACAGCCTCACCGTCTGCTTTTTCCAAGTTTCTCTACTCTAATGATATCTCCTTCTAGAAACCTTTATACTGCTTACCACCTGTAGCAATAATTGCGTACATAAGGATACCCTCCTATTATCATTACTCACAAAATTGGTGCCTGAAACAGGCTTGAAACCAACATTGAGCGGCATACTCTACTGAGTATACACTAAAAAATATAGTGATTGTCAATCAATATATTTACTTTCACTTTCATTTAATATTGTCTCTGCCTCATTGTTGCATCCTTATTCTACATCAGATTTATTTGTAACCTTATTTATAAATTCAGGAATCATATCAATGATTTTTAGTGAATGCATCCTGATTTTTATATTCACAACCTTTGTTCTTCCGTCTTGAATAATAAGCATTGCACTTGGTGTTATCTTGGCACTCATTCCGCCGCCGCCTTTGACTCTTGAAGTTTCTTCAAATGTACCTGTCGCCATTCCACAACTTACATCAACCAAAGGTATTATTGTAGTATCACCTACAACAATGGGCCTCCTCACTACAGTCTTTGTTGTAAGAAAAAGTGTTCATACTCGTTAAATATAGCTTGGCATTATCAAAAAATCGACTGTTCTTCTCCATCTTTACCCCTTTCTATCATAAAACATAATATATGTAAATTTATAAACTCTCTTAAAGTCTTCTATTATACCACATATTTATAATAATATCACCATACTTAGTTTACATTTATTTCCGGATTTGATATGATAGTATCAATTCTTGGTTATGCACTAGGTATTAAATTAAATCAAACTGATGATTTTGCTCAAACTCCAAAGGCTTTCAACTTTAAATAAATCATCAGATTATATAGAAAAGAGGAATCAAATGAAAATTTCTACTAGAGGTAGATACGCTTTTAAAAATGATGGTTGAGTTTGCACAAACCCGATACACCCACAAAAATAAATCAGGTATCCAAACTCCTACGGAATTTCAGAAAAATACTTGGAGCAGATAGTTTCTATTCTTTCAAAGGCTAAGCTTGTAAAAAGTATTCGTGGTGCTCAAGGTGATATTTACTCATCAAACCTGTAGAAGAATATACTGTTGGTGAAATACTGAGACTTTACCGAAGGCTCACTTTCCCGGTTGACTGTCTTGACGGCAACGGTTCCTGCGTGCATTCAGACTTTTGTGTAAAATACAGAATCTGTTTAAAAAAGGTTGAAGATGCTATAAAACAAATGTAGTTGACAATATATCACTCAGAAAGATCTGGTTGATGATGAACTTGATATTAGAAAGGAGAAAAAGAACTTGAATCAATGATAAAATGGTTGCCATAAAATCACATAAAGGTGATATATGGCAACCGTTTCAGTTTGCAAAACAACAAGGTCTGCATATTTTTCACTTAAATCAATATACTTTGTAGAATTATTTAAAGACAATACTGATAAACATATTATCCATATAGAATCAAATATAAAATGCAAACTCTTTCTCATACAACACCTCAATATTTTATTTGGTTAAAAACATATACAAGCGAAAGTACTGAAAATATCCCTGAGAGTATTATAACAATCCTGCTAACCTAAATTTAAGTCTGCCTGTTAAAAATATTTGAAAATACCATTGTCCTGAATATTCCAAACACCATCATGAAAAATAATGAATTCAAAAAGTTTTTATCACTTAATTTAACAATATCGGTAGAGCTGTTTAATGCAAGCAATATAATACAAATACACCAAACTGCTACAAATATATATAAGACAATATCTTCTTTCATATCTTTCCTTAATCATGTCCGGTTCTATTATACCATTTATATATCTCATATTCTACCTTTGATAGTGCAAATAAAAGGCATGGCGCCTTACATCACCATGCCTTTATTTTACTCTCAACATTTTTATATCACTCTCAACCCTTGCGTAAATATATCACTCTAACTATGTTATATCGCTCTAACTATATAACACACCTCTACAATCACCCCTTAAAACACTCCTATTATCACTCAGCCTTTGCTATATCACCGTAACAATCACCTAAAATAAAACATTGATATTTATGAAAAGTTTGACTTCTCAAACATTTCTTGGCTTTTGGACAATTATGATTATAGTAGCAAAAATATACTTTTTATAAAAAGTATAAACTGCGGCTTTTTAAGGTACAAACTGCAGTAAATCTATTTGTTTTTAATTTTTAACGTAAAAAGTAGGGGATGTGAAAAAAACTCGATTGGAGTTTCGCATCTTCCTTTTTGCCTTTATTTTGTAGTAAATGGCTTGAAATCATACGCAAAAAAAGCAGAGTTCCCCTACCCCATAGAAATCTTTTGAATCTATAGGGCAGTTCTGTTTCTCATCTTTTTCTGATATTTATATAAATTATGTCCCTATCGCCACGAGTAAAACTTTCCAGTTTGACTGAATGAATACCTCTTCGGACAATTCTCGTACCAACGGTCGTTTTTCATAATTCCGTAAGTGCCTTCTGCTTGTATCGAACGGTTCATTCGTAATAACGCACCATGGATACTTTCTAGGGTTTTCAATTACTTCCTGATGCATGGAAGTTAGTTCCTGATCGATCCGAACTGTTCGATTCTTATCTGTATTCTTACATTTCTTTTGCATATGGACATCCACTACAGTCTTCACATTCATACAGTTCTTCCTTGCGTCCATACTGATTTCCCTCACATCTTTCTGCATAAAAATGGAATGCTTTATCGTTAGGACATCTCATGACTCCTTGCTCATCGATTCTGAAGTTAACTGCAATGAAAATGGATCTTCATGATATTTCCGATCCTTAGTTTCCTTTTTAAACATTGGAAATTTCATATACTTTTTCAATTCCGTTCTGTTCACAGAAAATATAATTGTTGTATGAGCCATATCCGGCATCTGCCACAGGATATTTGGGATAGAATCCATAAGTTTTGTTTGAAGTGCTCCATCAAAGGAACGAAAACAATCCATATCTGAACGATAATGGTTCACGTCAACAACTGCAATATATTCATCTGCTACACCAATCTGTACATTATATGCCGGCAGAAGTCTGATCATTGCCCATGTAATCCGTTTTGATACGCATAAAGGTAGCTGAGTTATCTGTTTTAGAGTAACTGTTTCGGTCAGGACCACAGATTTCAATTTTTTGTATGTATTCTTGAAGTTTCTGAGAGAAAGTAGTCGTGTCTATAATGACGCTGTTCTTTTGGATTTTCGCTTTCCGCTTCCGTAAACAAATGTACTTGTATCCAGTTTCCATAAAAGTACCAGCTGTTCAACGATTTCATTCAGATAATCCGGTACATACTCTGTGTTTGTTGTGATCTGCACCTCACTCCATGCGATTTCTGCATTAATTTCAATCTCCGCAGTGATTTTTTCGTAAAGCTTGTAACGGAACTTTTCCGTAGCCTTCTTCCATACCCAGGTATACTTGTTTGCGTTTGCTTCAAACTTGGAGCCGTCGATGTAGAGATGTTGCAGATCTACATGCTCCTCGTTAAAGATAGTATGATTGATGTCATTAAAAATGTTTTCAATCTCATCTTGAGTATTTCATTGATGAAGTATCCAAAGGTTCTGTATGACGGAGTCCAGCGATCCATTAGATACATGAACCTGATATTAACTTTGCAGTTGTCTTCCAGTTCTCTCAGAGAGCAGTAACCGCTAGTCATAAATCCGAAAAAGTACATTGTTTTAACATGTTGACCGGATTATATCTGAATCGTCCGTTGTGTACTCTGGAATATCGTTCAGATACTTGTTTAAATCTATTCCTCCCATCAATCTGTCAAATGTTAAAAATAGATCCAGCAGATCCAAAACAATCTGAAAGAAACAGTGGTAAATATCCTTGTTTTGAATTACAATAATTATTGTGTAAAGTTTTCATCGTAAGTTACTTTATCTGACAAAAATAGGACCTTTCTGCATTAACGAATGGTCCTATTTCTTTTAGGGACTTATTTCACAGCCTTTTATCATGCATCTCCTATATACCCAAACAAATTCACTCAAGATTGGATGGAACTCCTCGTATCACTCTTTAACATCTGATTTCTCTAACAATTGCCATTATACATGAATTTCTATATAATCTACATGAAAGGTATAAAATACGGTTTTTAAGGTATAAACTGCATTATTCATTTTAATTATATCTTTTCTTTACCTTAATGTAAAATAAAATATACAAAAGAGGAACATTATGAATGTACTTTATAACAGGTGCTTCTGGCGGTGTCGGCAGAGCCGTCGCAATAGAATCTGCAAAACACAAAATGTAATATAATCGGCTGTGCAAAAACAAACGCCAAAGGACTTGAAGAAACAAAAAGATAATTGAAGATACAGGTGTAAAATGTTATACAGAACTCTGTGGATATCACGAATGAAAAAGCTGTAATAGATTTTATACATCTTCAACAAAAGAAAGTAGGACCTACAGAAATACTGGTAAATAATGCGTATATCCTTTATCGGTTTGATGCGTGATATGTCAATAGATGAGTGAACAATGTACTAATACCAATCTCACATCAGTATTTTTAATGTCAAAGCATATAATTCCATATATGTTAAAGGAACAAAAAAGGCATATTATAAATATTTCGTCTGTCTGGGGGATATAGGTGCATCCATGGAGGTGGCATATTCAGCCTCCAAGGAGGTTTAAACAGTTTTACAAAAGCACTGGCAAAAAGAGCTTGCACCAGCAATATTTTGGTAAATGCGATCTCCCTGGATTTATCAATACTGAAATGAATAAATGCTTTGATAATGATGAATTAAACGCTATATTTGATGAAATACCGCTTGAAGAAGCGGTGAAACCGATGAAGGTTGCCGATCTTGTCTACAAAATGGCAAACATCCAAATATCTTACAGGACAAATAATCACAATAGACGGCGGATGGACGCAAAATGAAGGCTATCATACACTGCGTGGATTAATTATAAGTCATTCAAATCAAGTCTTTCCTGTAGCATTTATGATAGCCTCTTTTATATAAAGATATAATATCTTTATATCAATATTTGAATATATCAAATACTACCGATATATTCATAGTTACTTCAACAATCTTTTTAATGATTTAATTATAAATAGTAACTCAATTTTATGTCAATATCCCATTTATAACTTTGTGAACATTGGACCTTATAATATTTTTATTTATATTAATCTCGCTACAAATATATGTGTACTTTCTATTGATAATATGCCAATAAAAACATGAATTTAAGAGTTTTTTTCTGATAAGTTTCGGCGCACTTTATCTTGCTAATCTGATGAATAACTTAAAAAGGAGTTTCATGGTTATATATAAAACTTATGGTCGCTGTAATTTCATAACAGACCGTATATTTTCTTAATCTTTCTTATATACAACTTTACCACCCACCATAGTCAATACAGGCAATATATTTTGATATCGTCATGTTCTACGGTAAAAATATCTTTGTCCAGTAGCACCATATCCGCCAAAAATCCGGGTTTTATACGTCCTTTAACATCTTCCATGAACTCTCCATATGCACTTTCTAATGTATAAGCATCAATGGCTGTTTCCACATCAACACACTCCATTAGGATAATAACCTTTCCCTTAGGATTTCCATTTTATCCTTTCTGGTTACAGCCATATATATATATGGGAAACGGATTACAATCTTCTACAGGACAATCTGTACCATACGCTACATGTGCTCCTTTTTCCGTTAAACTCCAAATGCATATGAAGTTGAGGCAAGCTTAGAGCCTACAAGATTATCCGCAATCTTCATATCATCAATCCAAAAATATTGGCTGTGCAAAAACTAGTATATTGAGTTTAGCAATCCTATCTATTAACTCACTACTTGTAATTTGACAATGTATCAGAAGTATGCCTTAATTTATTTTCACCATCCACAAATGCCTTTTTCATAACTATCAATAGTACGTTTTTACAGCCCTCATCACCACTAACATGAGTAACAACTTGAAGTCCTTTTTTCCTTTTGCTAACTTTGCAGTACCTGTCCATATCCTCAACACTAATCCATTCAAGCTCATGGTCATCAGGTCATCAACATATCCATCTGTCATAAGAGCTGTCCTAGCCCTCGAGATCTCCATCTTTAAATAATTTTTAAAGGTCTAAGAGTAAACCAAGAATCTTTTGGATAAACACCATGTACTATATTCACCATTTTCAAGTACTCTTTAAAGTCTTCTACATTATTAAAACATACTTGATGCCCATATCTAAGTAATCCTTCGCCTTTATCATATATATCATGAAAAAGTTCAAAAGCGGCCGGTCCATCCATAAATGTTGTTCCAACATCATTGCTACACACTGGTAAGTCCATGTGCTACTGCATATTCCATGGTTTCAATCAAAATTTTTCTACGTTCTTCAAAAGCGAAAAATCCGGAATCAAGCTGTTTTTGCAATATTGCAACTCGTTCCCTGTATCCAACAAATCAATGCCAATCCACTATTCATTCACGTTCTTTGTAATACATATGACCCAAGATAAAAATATACCTGAACCGACTCATAATACCACCAATAATGCTTTATTCCCCCAAACACACCGATTTTTCAGGCTTGAATTCTGCTTTTGCTCCAGTTAGTGAAGATAATTTTTGGTTGTCACTCATATATTGTCATTTCTCCTATGTATTTTTATATCTGATTATAACTTAGGTTTACCATATCTCTTATATAATAAACCCTAAGTTATAAAACTTTATTCTACTTCAGGGTGTTCCCTTTTTAAACTTCAGCGTTCTTTATAGGAGCCACAACTGCCAAAAGGTATTATAGCAAGAATACACAAACTCCCTACTAATCCATCCATAACCTACAGCTATAAGCTTTTGTAAGTCCTAGAAATGACAACAAGGTAGCTATCACAATTGAAATGAGTGATATAATTATTCTTCTTTGCTCGATATTTAATGATTTAAATCCAACTTTCTCAAATCTTGTTACAAGTCCAAATACTACTCCCTACACCTGTTGATACAAAATGCACAGAACAGTATAACTGAATATGCATACAACAAAATTGGTGCATTTATAAATTTAGCTATATTGAAAAATCGAAGACTCATACCATCTTCAAGTTGTGTGAGCGCATTCTATATTTCCCAGTATCATTATTGCACAAAGTGCTGTCATAAGACCATTTATAACAGTTCCGATTATAGCAAATCCCATGCATTTTTGTTGTATCAAGGAGCTGAGATGTACTGATGATAGATGCAACTACCAAACTCTGGAATCCGGCATACAACAGTCCGTTCCATATTGCAGTTCCTAAAGATCCTTCTACATGCTTTGTTGCAGCAACTTCACTTATGCCCGCTTCTGTCCAAGTGACAATCCTGGAATCAATAGTGCAATAAGGCAAACCAAAATCATAATTGTTATAATTGTAGATGCCTTTCTAACAAGTCCCGGCTCCAAATATAGTCAGAACAAAGAATATTGCTCCTGTTATTATACAACCAATGTAAAAGTTCAATCTCAAAGGCTTGCAAACAACTTTCCTCCACCCGCAATTGCAAATACCGGCACCTACTACAACCAATACGAAGAAGGCAATGTCAAAAACAATTTACCTGCAGATGAAAAATGGAGCATACAAGTGATGTGCCAATTCATCATAACGGAAAGCTTTGTGATTCTTAGCCATTACTGCACCATTATAATAACACCATCCCAAAAAGTATTATTACCAATGCGAGCATAAACAGGGCGGTAAATCCATACTTTACAAAAATACTGTACCGTTTGATTACCTGTTGCAAATCCACCACCTACATGTGTACCAAACCAAACCGCCTGCAACTGAAAAACATTGCCCCTAAAGTCGATTTTTGAGAAGTATTCTTATCCATATACTTCCTCCTTAACCCTTTATTAAATAATTCTTCTAAACGAGCACCATCTTTAAAAAGCTCTATTAGTTGTGGGACTACTTCCATATATATCTCCTACAATACCATAATCAGCTTACATCAAATATAGGTGCGTTGGGATTTGATATTAGCAATAATAATTCTGAATCTCGTGATACTGGCCAAATGTTGTATAGCACCTGAAATACCACATGCAATATACACTTTTGGACGTACAGTTGTTCCTTGTTTGCCCTAACTTGTTCTTGATCTGTCAATCCATCCGGCGTCAACTGTAGCTCTTGAAGCACCATCAGTGCCTCCTAAAAATATCTGCAAGTTCCTTTAATAGTTTGAAACTGTCCGCATTTTTGATTCCCATTCCACCTGACACTATAATATCCGCATCAGTTAAAGGAATCATATCCTTTTTATTTTTATTATATCTAATACTTCCTGCCTTATATCATCCTCGGATAAACTCGACCTTTACGTCAATGATGTCTCCTGTTTTTGATGTATCTTTTATAGCCTTATCCATAACTCCCGGACGGACTGTACACATTTGAGGTCTTGTTTCAGGACAGATAATAGTCGCCATCAAATTACCGCCAAATGCGGGTCTTGTCTGCAAAAAGCTTTCCATCTTCTTCATCTATTTCAAGCTTTGTACAATCCAGGTAAGTCCGTGTTGAGTTTTGAAGCAATCTCTGGTGCCAAATCTCTACCTATATGGGTGGCTCCAATAAGAATTATCTGCAGGCTTATACTCTTCTACTGCTCTTTCCAACACCTTTGTATACCTAGTTCAGTATAATATGTAATAACTTGTTATTCACATAATATACCTTTATCAGCACCGTGCCGTATAGCTCAGGTATCAAATCATCAACATTATCTCCTCGCAAGAAAATGCACATATTCAACGCCAATCTTACTTGCAAGTTTCTTTTCCTTCTCCCAAAAAGTTCAATAACTACAGGTGGCATTCCCCGACGCTGTTCGGCAAATACCCACACCCTTTTAAATGATTTTTATATCTCTGTTATCCATGCTTTCCTCCATATCAGATAATGTGATGATGTTTAAAACTCTGACAGCCAATTGTTCAACCATATCTTTTTACGCTTCCTTCAAGCATAACAGACCCTCCTTTAGCCGGTGGAGTAAAGACTTTATGCATACTTCTGTAGGAGTAGCCTTAAGACCTACATCCCGTTGGCAGATACATCCAAATCGTTAATATTCCAATGTGTTATATCCATCTTCACAGCTTCAAATATTCTATCAACACTCATATCTTGGACTGCTTTAATTTCTTTTAACAGCAGTTAACATAGCCGGTGACTTTACTTCTTTTATTACTTCATACCCATCTTCCAACTGTCTTTTGTACCGTTACAGTGTTATCGTCATTTTAATACAATATCCTGCATATATGTTATCTGTGGAATTTCAAGTTTTTCTGCTGTCTGCGGCCCCTACTTGAGCTGTATCTCCATCTATTGCCTGTCTTCCACCAAATATAAAAATCATGATCTTTTCAACTTACGACACGCCGATGCCAATGCATTTGATGTAGCCTCATGTATCCGATCCGCTGAATGCTCTGTCTGAAATCAAATATGCTTCATCCGCACCCATAGCCAAGCACTCCCTGAGCATGTTTTCAGCCTGTGCGGTCCCATAGAAATGACACTTACTATTGTATCAGGTAACTATCTTTATTGTTAATGCTGCTCCAAGGCATTTGCATCATCCGGCTTAAAATACCAGGTACACCATCTCTTATAAGCGTATTTTGTCTTTTTAGTGATCTATACGCACTTGTAGTATCAGGTACCTGTTTTTGCACATACTATAATTTCAAAATAAATCCTCCATGTTAATTGTATAAACTATAAGCTTGTTATTTTATCACTTTTATCACATGGCCGCATAACTATTTGTTGTACCTGTGATGTTCCTTCTATAAATTGACGAAACCTTGCATCTCTATATATTCTCTCAATAGATAATCCTTTGACATATCCGTATCCTCCATGGAGTTGTAGTGCTTTATATGCAACCTCGTTTGCTGTTTCCTGCTGCATAATATTTTGCCATAGCTGACTCAAGTCCCGGTACTCCGCCACTATCTCATAGCTGCATCATACACAAGCAATCTTGCAGCTCGACTCTTGTAGCCATATCTCGCAATGGTAAACTCTGTATTTTGGAATTTTGCCAAAGGTCTATTAAACTGAATTCTTTTTCTTGAGTGTACTTTTATCGCTTCATCTAATGCCCTTGTGCAACTCAGGCCTGTGCAGCGACTCCAATTCGTCCGTAATCCAATGTGTTCAGCATTATCTTAAAACCACGACCTTCTCCCTCCAAGTAAATTAGACTTAGGCACCTTTTATTTTATCTAATATAATATCTGAAGTCTCTGTACCACGAATTTCATCTTATCTTCATGCTGCACCAACTGAAAACCATCCCATTTAGATTCAACTATAAAAGTACTTTTATTCCTTAGTTCCTTTACTTTTATCCGTCATTGCTGGGAAATTATTGCAAATCACAACAGGAGTGCGTTAGTTATAAAACATTTTCTTCCGCTTAATTCGTAATATTCACCCTTATCACTAGCAATTGTCTGTCCCGCCTCCCGCATCCGATCCCGTTCGGGTCTCTGTTAATCCAAAAGCTTCCAATGTATTTTCCTTCGCAAGTGGGTCTTAAATACTTTTCTTTTGTTCAGGTGTTCCAAAGTTTTACCAAAGGGAGTGCAACAAGAGACGATCCGCTGTGATATATGTTCCTGGTAGATGCACATTCTCCTACTGATTTTCTTCCATAATTATGGTACAAGAAAACATAATCCTCTCTCGCACCACCATATTCCTTTTGAATTTATTGATGAAATAAACTTTATACTTTTACCAGTTTATCAATAACTTCCTCCGGGATTTTTCTCCTGGTTTTATCAACTCTCATCAGGATAAGTAGACATCTCTTTCTACAAAATCTCTGATAGTTTTTCTTAACACCCGTGTTCTAAAAACTCATATTATCTCTGCTTTTTAAAGCATTTCAGCAAATGTTTGTAATCTTGTCCTTATTTGTTCAATGCTGACCTGACCTGGTCAATTTCAATTGTAACAGCCTTTAATCCCGCATCATGAATATCGTCCAACAAAATAGGAGCATCATACTCTTCGCTGTATCACAGAATCTTTAAAAGTGCAAATACAACACCTTCCGCATCTCTATCTTTGCAAGCTTAGCAACCATCTTTCCTCTAATTCTACATGGATCATATGACGAAAGAGCATCCTTCTGCTTTCTGACCACTGTGTTGCTGATGCTTAAGAGCGCATTTTCTTTTCTTGGTACATCGGTTCTGGAACTGTCTTGTCTCATGAGCAATATCATCACCAACAATCCTTAACGCGTTAGACTCTATAATTTCAAGAATTTCTTTGAATCCAGAATGAATCCTGTTGCTATTATCTGTGACTACATTTCATACTTTTCTTCAGGTATTTTTAACTCATCACTAATAAGCTTTTACCTTTGTGTATGTTCTTCTTTTAACATGAAGTAAGCTGACTTTATTATGGCTTTTCTTTGTACATTATTTATAGAATTAGGATGTGTTGCTGCCAACTCAACAAACTCTCTCATGGTCTGTCTATGCTCATTGTAAATATCTATACCAGTTAAAAATTGCTTCCTCAGATATTTCTTTTTCCACAAACCTTCTCTAATTCTCTTTACGTCTCTCAAGTTCAGAAACAAGATACTTTACACCTGCAGATAATTTTCTATTCTAGGTATACAAGTGTAATAAAGGGAATATCCTTACAGCAGCTTTCCAGTTTTGTACCCAAACAAACTCAATGTGTCATCCATACTCGAATTATAGCTGTGACAGTTGATTATATGTGCCTTTAATGCTAATTCCATACAAGTAAACACTACAGAATTGCAGAATGCAGAAAATACTGTTTTGGCCAGATCTAATGTAACATTTTGTCCTCCCTAAAATGCCTACCGGCAACATTCCTGCTGCATGAACCAACTCTTCAGGTGTGATATACAGGTGCAACTCCAACAGCCTTTGCTTCCTGTTTTACTCAAATAATCAGCAACCGCCTCTCTTGGATTTTCAGCAACTATGTTCCAATTCACTTATTAATTTATCAATCTGTTGTCATCTGCCTTACCTTCCATTTTCTTTTTGATGTTCCATGACTTCTACTAAACCTTGAAGTCTGGTCTCAAATTGTGCATCTGAAAAGCTCCTGGGATCTGTTTGATCTCCATCAAATGAAGCATATGGTAAAACCTGTTCATGTACTCTCTAGCCATTTGATATTGTATAAAGCTCATGAGCTTACAGCTACGATTCATGTGGTAGATACACTCACAGTTTCCGTCTTTAAGAGCGTTTACTCTGTAATCTCGTCATCTTATTCAAATCAACATTGTTGAAACATACTACAGTATGCTCTTGCTAATCCGTCAAGATCATTCTTCTCATATACTAAAGCCCATGCATGAGGATAAACACTTCCTGTCATGTTTACACCATATTTTCCAAAAGACTTCATCTTGTATCCGATATATGGCCAACAAGGTATTCCTTCCATCATTATTCTATACTTTTCTTCACATCTGTTAGAAGTTGTGCATATATATGTTCCTTAAGTTCCGAAATAAGTAGCTTAAAGGCCTCTGTAGTTTCTTTCTTCCTCTATAACAAACTATAACTGCCATATATGAAAATAAGTCGAACCCATTCATTGGAGCAGGATATACATCTTTTTGATAATGACATTGACTCTTTCCATAACTTTCCGTTTTCGGATGAAATAGCCATAACTTCTTCTAATAGATCGAAACTTTCTTTTCCTGAAATTTTTCCAATTGATTTGCGTAGCTTCTTTAAATTGCTCTACAAAATAGTCAATACGACTCTGACTAACTTCACCTGAATTATTATATGCTGCATCAATCATTATTAGGTGCATGTTGCTCTTTGGCAAGACTCTCATACCATTTTATAACTTCATTACAAATATTATTGCAACAACATACAAAAAATCCGGCTTAGCGTATATTAAGATTTTCAGATCCGCCGTTTTCAAGCAATCCGAAATTTGTTCTTGCATACGCACATAAATCAACAGAATATCCTCTGATTCAGCTTTTTCCTGTAATCGACAATGATTCCTTTTTAGCTGCCACACCGGCCGCCTGGTTTTCCGGATATAATAAAGGTAATCCAAACACTCTACAATTTCCTGTGGAAATACAGATGTAGACCAACCTACCGGAATTCCTTTTTCTTTAGCCTCCCATGCCTCTTTGTAAGACTTGGCTAAAAGACCGTTAATCATCTTCATCGCAGTGATTTTATTTTCTTCTGCCATTTTTCCTCCTTTACTATATCACTTATTCAATGCTCGAATGCGAAAAGAGCTGCGCCTAAAGCTCCAGTCAACTGAGCGAGTTTAGGAACTTCTATATTCTTTCCAAGCGCATCTTCCATAGCCTTCACGACACCTATGTGCCACCCACCAACCATGACAACTTTATCCTTTATACCAACTCTTTGCAAGTGCTGCCACCTACCTCGCTACAGAAATATGGATTCCGGCTATTATATCTTCTTTATTAACACCTGCAGACAAATGTGAAATAACTTCCGACTCTGCAAATACTGTACATGTACTGCTTATATTAACAGGTGATTTTGACATCATTGAAATTTCACCCAACATTGAAACCTCTGTCCCAATACCGCCATAACATCTAAGAACTCCTTGTACCCGCTGCACATTTATCATTCATGACAAAATTAGATAAATTTCCATTCTTGTCCAATAAAAGCGCTCTTTTATATCCTGTCCACCAATATCAATAACTGTTCTACATCCGAACAAGAAAAATGTACCTTTAGCATGACAACTCACCTCACTAATCTGCTTTTTGTCTCCCCTGATATGTCATCCTTCCATAACCGGTTACAACACACAGCCTCCATATCACTTTTCTAAAAGATTATTTCCTTTCCGTTAACAATTCTTTCCTTTACACGTTCGTCCACTGGTGCCTGTGCTCTGAGGTAATAATTGCCGTACAAACGATTTCTTTACTCATCCTTTAGCGAATGACTCCCTTTGACGCAGTAGAGCCGAACCAATCCCATTGTATACACTTTTTCTACTCTCATTAATTATAGATTAATTTATAACTTTGTTTTCTCTGAGTTTAGTAGCTCATCATCACTGTATCCTCGCCTCTTTTAATACTTCTACTGTATGTTCTCCAAGTAAAGGTGAAAGCTTGTACTCTTCCTTTTTCTTTCTCTTTGGGAATTGTACAGGATTTGTGAACATAGTTCTTTCTTCATTTCCACTTGTATTTTATTTTAATCAAGAAGTCATTATCCAACACTGCATATCATTAGCAATATCAACAGGAGTTCTGTAACTTTTCAAATGGAATACCTCGCTTTTTGTAATCTTCACACCATTCATTGATAGGACGTTTTGCAAAATTCAACTCCATCATATCTACAAATTCTTCAATATAATTTACAACGCTTTTATTGTGCCATATTTAGAACTCTTTAAATCCGGACGTTCTATTACTATATCGCAAATCGGGAACCACTTGTCGTATTGGAAAACCTAATTGCAACCAATTTCCATCAGAACACTTATATGTAGTATTATGGATTTGAGGATTCTTACGTGTTATCGGTATATTATATCCATACTCAGCCGCATTAACATATAAGCCTAATCCAAATACAGCTGTATGGAATAAAGACACTGTTACTTTTTCTGCCTTTCTCCTGTCTGGACCTTTTATTATACAGAGCAGCCAGTATACCTGCTGTAAGGTTCATTCCGGCATAACGATCGCTCAATGCTGCTGCTGAATTACATGGAGATGTATCCTTTCTCCATAAGACTTGCTGCTACTCCACCTCTTGCAAAATATGCTGTATAATCAAATGCTGGATTATCCTTTGCGTGACCTTTTTCACCATATCCCAACAAATGAGCATATATAAACTATGCGGAAGCCTCTAGAACACTTTCATAGTCTCAAACTGCTTTAACCAAAGCTTTTTCTCTGAGTATTAGTCAAGAAAATATCAGCAGATTCGAGTAATTTAAATATTATCTCGACTCCCTCAGGTGTTCCCCGATGTCAACCACAATACCCTTCTTTCCGGAGTTTTCCATCTCAAATAGTGGACATCTCATCTTCTCCGGTAGGAAAATTCCATTGCATTCCTACGGCTCTAGTCATATCTCCAAAAGTCGCAGGTTCAATTTTTATTACTTGCACCCCAATCCGCTAAAACTCTACCGCTTTATAGGTGCTGCAACAAAAATTCGCATATTCGATGACTCGTATGCCTTCTAACAACTTTCTTTTTCCCATATTTCAAATCCTCCTTATATAAATATGTGAAAATTGTACTTAAATTTATTATATATGCAAAAATAATTATCGTCAAGTAATATTATACATTGATATAATATAATCTATATTTTACTATTTTTGTAAAATATTATTCATTATGATAATTAAAATTATATATATTTGCAAAAGTGTTTTTCCTTTTGCATTGTTTATTATGAATCTGCACATTATTATGATTATTAGTCTATATGTTATAGTTTTGATACCTTATTCAAAAAGTTTTTATATACTTTTTATATCGAAAATAGTAATAGAGGGATAATACCCTCTTTATATGGTAGTAAATATTTAACTTTAATACTGCGATCCGCTCTCATGAACACATTTCCTGGATACTGTGCATCACCGAAACCGAGAATAATCTCAAACACGAACGGTACAAAGAATAAGCTCACTGCAAACTTACATCATATATCCGAAAGCTTTTGCTTTCCAATAGCAGAATCTTGCTTGCAACAATGAAGAGTACCAAGAACGCAAAGCTTACTAGACTGAATAGGAAACCGATAAATCCACCGGATTTCAGCTATCAATGCTACTATTCTGAAAGAATGAATGCACACCAAAAGTAAATAATATACTTCGATCCCATGTCTTTCCTATAAAGATAATCATTATAAAAATGGAATAATTGATTTCCATCCTTCAATATTCATCTTCTCAAAGGCCTTGAACATTCCTACAACTGCATACTGTAGAAAATAAACCACAATTAACAAAAGAACTGCAATACACCCATAATCTTTGCCTCCTAAAACAGTTTTCGTAGTGATAAACGCATTAAATTTTTACTCAATACTTAAAGTATATAGTACTTTATTATTCCGCAACAAATTTATATTCTAAATTTTTCACTATAACATTATTCTTATTCATAAATAATTTATCTTGAATTCCGGCTTTACTTAATACAATTCATTTATAGCCATTTTATATTCTTTCCTTTCAGTCCACCGGATTTTCTTATCTTTTTCAGTATTTCTTTACATATCTGTCATCATCACCCATTATCATTCCCCTAGATTCTTTTGAGTTTAAATAGTATTTCTTTTCTCCGAAAACCCAAAGACATATACTCTTCAACTATATCATCCAAAAATTCTATCGTCCTTCTAATACAGATAGTTTCTATGTTTTTCCTCTTTATGGACTCAGCCAGTAGAGGATTTTCTACCAAACCTCTTCCAATCATAATTCCTGTAACTTTCTATCAAATATGTTTTCAGCATTGACATCGTCTAATGTCTTATATCACCGTTATATATATATTCTGTTTAAAAAGTGTTGCAGGGGTCTCTGTAAATGAAGGCAAGTGTATATTATTTTTATAAAATCACTTCGTAGTCTCGGATGAATTATTATTTCATTAAAATCATATTTTTTATATACTTTTAGTAAATCATCCCATTCTCCATAATCCGAAAAACCTATTCTTGTCTTTTACAGAAATTGTTATTATCTTTTCTCTTCTCAAATATTTCATAAAAGAATCTGTTCTAAAGCTCAGTGGTCCTGTAAAAACCTGAGCCACGACCTTTGATGTTACTGTGTCCTGAAGGACAAACGTGGTTTATATTGAATTCACTATAACCCATCTCTCAATTTCATCTGCAAGCTTTTTAAAAATCTTCTGCACTGTTTGTAAGTATTTGGTAATCAGATATTGTCCCTTTATTGTATTCTGAATCTAGTTCCACCAATTCGGATTTTGAAAACTCATATGTGTGTAATGAAAGGTGTAAAGAATTTGTCCACTACTAAAAATGCTTATATATACCTTCCTGAAAAACATAATTTGTTGACCTTCCATAGGTGCCATGTATATCTTCATAACTTCCTCAATCATAGAGGGCAAACAACCTCTATCTAAGTTTATCATTTTATATGCATTTATCAAATATAATTTTAATCTGTCTGTGATGAATTACTGCTTGGTGCTGCGGCATTTCAAGTTCATTACCGTTTGCATTTAGGCTTTTGTGGTGGCTCTGGTAGGATGATTTCCTCCAGGTCCTCCACCGGTACTTTCTCCGATAGTATTTCCACCGCTGTTATAGTGTTCACTGCTGTTATCTCCCGAGTTACTGTATATGCTTTCTCCGAGTAGTTAACTTATCCGAAGATATAACTGGCAAAAGCTGAATGACTTGGCTGCTGTATAGCTTACAACAACATTACCGCCTTATCGGTTACCTTTATCCTGTTCCCGCTCAAGAGCACTTGAATAGTATGCAGTTATAAAGTTCTGTGTTGAATTTTGAAAAATGTCTGCGACATCTCCTGAACACCGGTATTACAAATGTACACTTTAATAGTCAGCCTCTCACCATTGTAATCAAGTGCAACGTCCGGACTCTGAAGTTGCTCCTGATATATACAGTTCCTCCTTCAATATATACTTTGACCGTTTGAATCAATACGCCCTGCTCTGGCGTCTACATTCACCACACCATCTGTAATCTTTAAGCAGCATCAGCCTGGTTCTCCTCTCCATACGCTTCCTTTCTCTTCATCTGAGGCACTGTCATCCATGAGACCCTTGCATTCAGACCGTCATCTGCTGCAACAATGTCATTGCTTTCCACCGTTAATATCACTAGTAGTACAGCCTCAAGACCTTTCTGCCGGCCTTTTCTATATTGATACTTTCTGCTGTCTATTACCAACGGCACCGTCTGTTGTGATTCCGTCATCTTCCGCATTTATAGTTATATTTGCATTTCTCTTATGGTAACAGAATCTCACCCTTTTATTGCCTTATCTACTGAACTCGATAGTAATATTACCACGCATGCATAATAAGATTATCCTTTTGATTTTATTGCCAGCCGCAAAATTTGAATTCATTACGGGACTTCGCTCGTTTCTGTTTATCGTTAGATTATTTTTAGCAAAGAGTGTTGCATCAGGCTCATTCCTTTCACCGTCTGCATACCATAGGCTTGTTCCTGTCCGCTGATGAGTACTTGTTGTATCCGTCTACAAGTGTGATTACAACTTTCTTTTCTCCTGTAGCTCGCACTACTAGCTGGAAGATGTGGTATTTGTACATATTACATGCTGTTGAACACCAGAGTGTACTATCTCCCTATCACTCTACTTCAGCGTTATTATCTGTCCGTCGTGTTCTCCGCTGAGAACATAAGGTACTGCTTTGTTTCATGCTCTTAATATTTCATCTTCAAATGTGGGCACCTGTCTCTGCAGTTATATTGGCACTTCCTGACACTGGAGTTCAATCTGTATCTGAGTCTCGAGTATGAAGTATTAAGTACTCTCATTCCGAATATCTTCACTCACTGTTGTTGTAATTTCTTGAAGTATTGGCTGTAGTAGTTTGCCTGCTGTATTGTTGCTCTTGTTGTAGTTAAGGTTCTTTATTTGAACAACCTACTATTGCTAATCCAAGCGCCATAGTTATGCCAAGCCACATTTCTTTTTATCTTTCATATTGCACCTCGTTTCAAAATGGTTTTTTGTTTGCGCTGGTATTATCTACTAAAGATATGTTCAAAATAAAGCCCAAGTGTAAAGTTTTGTGTTTTACTTACATTTATATTTTTTAAATTTACTTATAAAACAGTTTTCATACCTTTTGCTAATGAAAAGTTGTCGTAATCATAACTTATTTATTCTCTGTTTCCATAGCATGAATCATATTTACAACAAATTCATGCTTAGGAACCACACCGGCTTTTTTTTGCTGCCTACTACAGAACTGCTTTATTGTATCAACTCTCTGTTTTCTTCCGCACACAAATCGGCACATATGGATGTGATACCTTCAGGAGATTTTACAGTTGGCATTTCTACATCCTGTTATTTTTTCTTTATCAGCATCAAGCCTAAGTTTATGTGCAACCCTTATAGCCCCATGAATCAAAGTCTTAGTCATATTCCAAGCATATTCATTCATCTGGATATAATTAACTAACTCTGTATTATACCTGTAACTGCACTTTGAAGATACATTTGTAAAAAGTTTATTCCATATATGTTGTATACATATGAATTAATAAATCCACAACAATCAAAAGCTGATTTTAGCCTCTGATTTAAAAAATCCTACATTATCATTCATACATACCCATATTAGTATTACAACACCACCTCTTCTAATATGTCCCCGCATCAGTACAGCACCGCTATTCCCGGTAACGCAATAATTATATGACTTTATCTACGAACCTTCAAGTATACTGCACAGTCCAGAACTGTCTTTGAAGCAAGTCACAGGTATGTATCTTTTCCTATTATATTTTTATTCTCGAGCTCTGAACATAGATTTCACAAACAAGATTATACATCCATAGCAGTACTCTATTACCATTTTATACTGCCTTTTGGTTTGTAAATATTGCTTTTCCATCCTCATCCAATGTAAGACCATCTCTCATTTATATAGTTTATAATAGTTTCATTTTACTATTAAGTAAACCTCATTATTTAATTTGAAAGATGACCACCATAAATTGAGCCCATAGCTCGCCTGATTATAGCTATTTCATATGAGTATTCCTCAAAAGTTTAAAATTAGTTAAACCTGCGAGTCCTCTAATAGTATTAAGCACGTACTGGACTTGAACTGCCTGATTATAGGAAGCAGAGTATGGACATAAAGAATATATTCTTTCAAGTAACTCATTAGTTTTTAAACTCAAGGAACTACAATATTCTCAGCCAATAATATATCATGGAACGGCTTAACATCTCATTACAGTTCTCTCAATGAAACACCATTCCAAATCCCACATTTTTACTCACATCACTAAACTACTCTATAGTCTCTCTCCGTTTACAACAACCTCTTATCAATCATTGTATCCTTGTAAATGGTGTGTTTATATGAAGAATCAACGATAACAATATCTCCTCTCTTACCATAATTTGCTTCTCTTATCAAGCATCTGCAGCTGCATGTGAACTAGGAGCACAGTCTCCTTAAATCTATGCCAACAGCCCCTCCAAGGAATGCTGGTGGTAACTCATGTTTCGCCAATTGTCATCATGATGAGGCGGGGATATTCACAATGTGTCCGAAATGGCTCATAATATCTATATTAGTATGAAAAGTCAGGGGAATCGGTCCTCCTGTATTAGCGAATAATGACATCTTCTTCTTTTCGTTCTTTATCCAAGATCTTTGATAACTATAAGTCTGAGTCCATTACCCAAATTAACACTTTTTCCATAATTCTTCCTTTTCTGTATCATTCCACTAATAATAATTTATAATAAAAACCTGAATCATCAGTTTTATATATGCCATTACATTCCTATTTCTTTGTCAATTCACCTTTTTAACAGGAATAGAATTTTCTACACGACACCCCGGCATATGTGCACTTTCCGGTGCCACTTACTATAAAGTCACCCGGATTTGCAAAATAATATAGCCGTAGTTCTTTTGGCATATCATAGAATCCTTAACATCTTTTCCAGATTAAAGCTGTTTTCTACTTAACTTCTTTTACATATTCCAAAGAGCCTTAACACCTTCACAAGACATTGAATATCGTGCTATAGGTCATGAGTTTCAACTTTTTTCCCCACAGGCAAGTAGTATATTCCTGAATATTGGCACCAATATCACCTAAAATAGGATATTTCATCAGCAGCACTTTAAATCCTGTTCTTTAGCCATTTATAGGCTACCGGAAAATTTTTCTTCCAAATAATTATACTTTTCAGCTATTTTAACTTTGAATAAAACATATTCAATTTTACATAATATATTAGGAAATATCAGTCACATCCAGGTTTCCGTCTGCTATGGACTGAATTTGAGCCCAGATTTGTTCATCAATATTGACTCTGTTTTTCATATTTCTCTTATTCTTCTCTTCATTGTATTCTCACCGGTGATTGTACGGGTGAATCCGGAATGATAGGATGTAATTGCCTGGGCCTTTAACCTTGTATTCCATTTATTTTGTATATCTTCTTTTCACCAAAACAGAGACATCAATAGCAATAAACACTGAGAACAGCCTGTACAGCCACCTCTTTCATCATCCAAATCGGCACCTGTTTTCCGTTTGCCAGTGCAGATGCAAGCAACCAAGTGCATCAATGCCATTGATGATCCTTTCCAATACCCTGTGGGCAAAAATTCTTTTGTTTTCTCTATAGAACTTTTGATCATATGTCAGATTGCCTTGTTCATCAAAGCCTCCCGATACAGTAAAATTTTTCCGGCCAGCCTATAAAACACCCAGCTTACCGAATGCATACTGACCCATTGCCATATCACAATTATTTCACCGTCTTCCTCGGCCAGCAACTAAAATGGAGCCTTATTTCTATACTTGGCTCATCACTTCCCCACATAGGCATACAGCTTTCGTAGCTATCTAGCACATAGCCTATTTTGGCCATATGTTCCGGCAATCATGCATATAAGTTCCACTACGCATCCAGTGCGTCGATTTTTTAATGTTACTAATCCAATTTGCTGTTCTTTTGGTGTTCAGCTGCTCTATCCGCACAAAAATAGCATTACTTATTCCAGGCCAAGATTTCCATCATAATTTTCTTGCAAACTCTCTTTGTCTTATCAATAGGATCTCCATCTGCTTACCTAGCCTTTTGAATATAATCTGCTAAATCGTGAACTCTGTTTGCACCATGGCTTTGCTAACGTCAGCACTGATCTATGTACCTGGCACAAATATCGCTTTAACCCTATTCATTCCGGCATTTATCAAAGCTTTTTTATTGTTTACCAAAATTCCCCAAAAATCAATCTTTATGCTCATATTGCATTTCCTCTCATCTGTTTACAGAATAACTTATCATCTCTCATATAAAGTCCTGAAGCTTGCGGTCGAATATCCAAAATGCTAACACATCTAAAAAGGTATAGAAAATTTAATTCCGGAGTAATCCGAATGCAAAAGACATAGCAGCTTATCTCAATTGAGTGCAATTAAACATGAAATTATAGTGAATAAAACCCCTAATGACCAAAGTCTGATTTTTTAGTTTTAGTATAAATTTCATTCTTATATTTTTCCTCGATACTGTGAAATAGTTCATGAAGCAATAAACGTCAGCAATATTTGAACTAATATATCTTTTATACTTCATCTTCCTTGCAAATTCTTCACCTTATTTTATAGCATCCATAAATTCTTATGATTCGGCTCTAAACTCAGCAACAATACTCTGTCTGTGTTTTCCTGCAGTAGGTATTCCACTATCCAAGTGCATTTGCCAATTCTTGCAGGGCAGATATATTCTATACTCCTTGACTTGTCAGCCCATTCAGCCCCACAATCCCAAGCTTTTTCTGTAAATTTTCTTGTTCATCAGAAACTCACCCTCAAGAGGGTCTCGAAAAAGCATACCTGTCCTAATGTAAAAGAGAATAGCCAAATTCCTTAGTATATCCACCACCCTCTTTTCAAAATTCGGCCTTCATATAAAGAACAGTTTGCTCACAAATATACTGTCAAATAGTGTTTTAAACTATGTTGTTCGCCCATATCCTCCAAAGTTTTCGTATATAAATTAAACACTTGTTGTCGATACAAATAATTATCTTTCATTCATTCCCATTTACCAACATCCAAATCCATCAGTAATAAACTGTTCTAAGTTCATTGGCAGAATAATCACTTACTTCCAGGTCCGGTAGCAAAACAAACAATCCGCCTAACTGAATCTGTTTTTAAAACTTTAGCTTGTTCCTTCCAAAGTTCTTCTAAGAACTTTTTATAGTTCTTGATCACACCTTTCCACAGAACCTGTAGAACATTGTACCTTTATAAACTTTTATCCACTATTCTTACAGCATTTTTCTCTTCTTTGTCGCCTCAAACAAAGAATTTACTGCCTTTATTCATAACCATATTCCAGGTATCCTTACCGAAATCTCTTGTTACTAACTCAGAAGCTTCAACTTCGTCACATTCCTAATGATTCAGATTTTACTCTGTTGAACTCAGAAGTTATTGCCGTAACTCTTTCCGGTTTGAGAATCTATCTCCACATGCACTTATAGAATCGGTGACCTGCACCTGAATTAATTGCACTGTCATTAGCCTCCTTTCTTAAGTTCTCTAATATCTTCCTGCAGACGGTTCGGTATAACTTCTTCCACTACATCTCTTGCACATTGCAAGAGCAACGCCTATTGAGGAAATAACTTGCTGTTTTCAGGAATATCGTATTCAAGTCCAAGCTTTAGTGGCACAGTATGAACCACCGCAGCTGCACCACCTCCGCAGCCTACAAGCTTCATAGTATCACGACCAAGCTTTCGATATTTTTCTGCTAAAGCATTAATACATGCAGATACTCTTCATAATCCTTATCCAGCATCTTTTGTTAAGCCGCTCACTGCGGGATTCCAAGTTTATCTGCAACGGTTGCATAGCCTTTGCCGCATTTGCATTACCGAATGCAAAAGAACTTTTATCTACGAGTCCGAGCACATATGGTGCACAAGCATTTGTAAAGCAAATCTTCTTTCCACTTGCAAGCTGGCAACACAGCAATTCAGCAGTGGTCTCCCTCTTCGGACCCCATAAGCTCAATCTGTGGGTTCACAATCTCTTCTTCCGGAGTAAAGCAAGCAGAGTTCACATCCGCAATATGCAAAGGAACGTGACCCACATCAGTCAACAACATCTTTGGTCACCGATTCTAAACCATCGATCCACCGGCACAACCCAGATTTCTAACATCAAGTGAGTTGATATATGCATCATGTCCACCACCCTTTTGCATAATCCACACCCGGTCTCACTGCTAATTACTCCTATATTTGTAGTAGTTCCACCCAACTTCAAAGTATAAGTAGCATTTGATGCTCTCAAGATACATGAGTGAACCCATTACAGAAGCTGCAGTGTCCTGAAAGCGCTGTCAAAATAGGACGTTTTCTCACTTTCACGTGCTTTCCATGACACCACCGTCACCACGCATTATCATAAGAGGTACTGATACTACTCGCCTCTCTGACTGGATGACTCTAGGCATTTGCCGCCGTCCCCATCATCTTTAGGCAAAATTGATGCATTTATAGCTGCTGTTCTTTGTTCTTCTTGTAGACCATAAAGCTTTGTAATATCTGCAGCTGCTTGTAACAGGCACATTCTTTTAGTAGCCAAACTCGCGTATTTTCTGTTCTTCTTCCATGCTGTCTACACTAAAAGTTTCTAGAAGCTGCTAACAATATTTGGTACCCTGATTTACAAGCTCATTTTATGTTTTGATTGATTACATCATCTCGTGTTGTTTCTCCTTTGATGCCAAAAAGTATTAAAATCATTCCTTTACAACTCTTCCAACCTTCTCATCATCAAGTACAATATCTTTAAGTCTGAGCTGTCTCTCAGCCAAAAGCCTTCAAGACCTCCACCGCAATACTCTATGATACTGACATTTGCAAACATCGCCTTCGTAAATGCATTAGTAGCCTGAGTAGTAGAATGTGTCACATGAAAACCACAGACGAGATGATCTATATTAAAGTTTTTCAGACACTCTATCCTTTCTATTAACTCTGGCCGCCATGGCTGCCATCCTTGGTCATCATGTGTTGTTTTAACCTGGTCTACCAATAATCTCATGTGTCTCATTATCCATGGCTACACATTTTTGTATGTGTTCTGCCTATCACTCACATCAATGCCTCTACGGACTTTTCTCGCATTTCCCATTGCTTCTACCTTCTATATATTTAGGATCATGAGAGATGCCAATATATGGCTATCTCTCACTAAAAATTGCTTTAACAGCTGACATTAACCATGTAGCACCATGACTCCAAGTAATATATAAATGTAGCTAAGACATTGTAAACATCGCCCTACAGAAGCATGCATTTGGAATAGATAACTTCAAGAAATCTTTTTAGATTCTACCTTGTATATGCAAGTCCACGCTGCTCCATGACTGTGTGTACATACGATCCTCTATTTACTGTGTACTTTGTTGGAATTGTCAACATTGCATGCAAGAGTTGTACTGAGAAATCACCAATATGCATTACAACTCCCAGAGTTGCAGCACCACAGTCCTCATAAGCGTCATTGGTCCTCTGAAAGTGTCCCATGAAAAGCAGTACTGCAAAACTATACAGTGTACAAGCTTCATTCTGGGGAACGACGCCACCCAGTACAACCTAAAATGCCATAAGTGTTGCATGTATGCAACCTGATTGGAACATAGGTAATGTCAAAAGGAAACCCTCACAAGCGGGTGCTGCATCTACTACACTACCATAATATAATCTATTTGCATGCTGACACTCTTTGAAGCTTCCCTTCTTCATTTTTCCGCAGAGTAGCACTGCAGCAAACTCCTGCAATAACAAATCCACCAATAACTGATCAAGCCAAACCCTTCAATACAACAGGTGACTATAGGAAGCATAAGTGTGTAGAATGGCATTTTTCGTCGCTGAACACTTATTTGTTGTAGCCGCCACGCATGTGACGGGCTTTTGATTTTGCGAGTTAAACTCCCGACAAAATAGTTGTAGTTAACAGAAGTATAATAAGCGCCACATATCCCTGCACTTTGCACATACCATCCGAGAGTAAACTCAGGCATTTGCTCAGGTGTGATAAAGAAAGCTCTATACTGTGCAAAATCTACACAGGATTTATATATATTCCGGCAGCATACAGAACCCATAAGTAGAGAGAACATCGACGTACAGCCTTTGGTACACCATTGCGACATAAGAATTGCAAACATCACTACTCTATAGTACCATTACAGGACCCGCCTCCGGTCATTGCAGTAAAGATAATTGCTGTTGCTAACATTTAGAAGTGTTATAGCTACCATTGGCTTTGTCACCACCAAGTTCTACAGTCTTATATGTGCAGTAGCGATTCCCTGTCTCCATAAGTACACGACCAAATCCATGCACCCAAACATTAACTAGTGTGGTGGTTCTCAACCTTCAGGTGCGCTTTGAAAATCTTTGTTTTAAAAGCTGTCATAACACCTTTAGTCCACTCAAACGTGTAGTGCTTCATTCTCAGTAAGGAAATCAGTCACTTGCACCAAGAGTCTTCCTGTAGCTTTGCCAAGACAGTCCAAATCATAGTTACGATTAAGTAAACCAATCATATATGTTAGCGTGACGTGCACTACCATGCTAATCCGAAAAAGTTAATATTAGAATTATACCAATATTGTTATTCCATAATTTCTCCAAAAACAAAGTTAATAAATCTTTTTACAGGGTTAACTCGCTCCATAGCTCACCTCCTCTTCCTCACTATGGCTTAATAAAATTATATCTCACCCCTGATATATAAAACCGGACTATGATACAATATTTTCTAAACTATCATCTGCGTTACCATCGGTGTAAACTACCTCTCATGAAATCAATAGCAGATAAATGTCGTTATATCTGTTTGAACAGACTATGGTAAGAAGTTCAATTCATAGTTCTGCAGCTTGCTCAGACACATAAGCTTTTTATTTCCATCATTGTATTTTCCCATGCACTAATGAAGAGCAGGTTGCGTATTATAATTAGCCATGTACTCATACTCAAAAACCAAGCTCCATACATATCACGTCATCTAATTTATTCAAAAAGAATATGCATACTCCTACTGCCCCTTTAGCCAAAGCATTATAAAACATCCCCATTCAAGCATCAGCATATCATATCTCATTCTATGGCTTTTTATGTCTCAAGCATATTGACATACTCTTTTACAAACTCATGTTCTTCCCCATTTTTCCTTTTGCTTCATACAAGTTCAAACAATATAGCTTGCTCCAATACAAGCGTGAGCATGTGCAGCTTCTCTGATAATACTATTCTGGCAAACCACTGAACCTTTTGAGGGCAATATGTCCAAGTATCCCTCATCAGAAAGGCTTGTCAGCACCGCTCTGGACTTTGTGGTCTCACTCATATCCTCTTCTGAAGATATAAAATTTTCACTCAGTTTATCTCCTGGTTTAAGTTCCATGAGATATGTCGTCTTCGTTTTAGCTTATCATATAGTTGATTCATACTTACTCAAAATTGTTTACAAGTTTAATCCCACCTCAAGAATAATAACATGCCATTTCTTACCCAAGTTTATCTTTTATTTTAAATTAAAAACTAGAATTTTATGCTGAAATCATGCTATAACATATTTCAGGTATTTGCAACATATTCGAGCCTAATAAACAACATGGATCATATATGTCTTATAATTGTTTACAAGATGATTTATATGTTGTCTACAAGTTGAATTTGTCTGAACCAGTATTCCTAGAATAAAATTTCGAGTTTAGAAAATACAGGTAAGATAAGGAGTTTAGAAACCAGTTGACAAAATATTCAAACAAATTTATACAAAGCATGGGCCCTCTTGAAGATACCAGACAATACGTATATAGAATATTGAGCACATTAATCTCTGATTATGGTTCCTTTCACTGGGACAAAGGATGAACGAACAGGGATTCTGCACTGCAACGTAAGTCGTACGCCCCTTCATGATACATTTTACAGGCTGGCAAGGAATAATCTTATTGTAGCTATTCCATGAGAGTGTCTCTTTGTTTCAACAATAGTAAGTAGGAAAAGAATCAAGATTCAGTGTGGCTGTAATGAACAATTATGTATATCCATGATACATGGCGGTCATCACAGAGTGCCAAGCACAGAATTAAAATATAGGCTGAATGAGATATTGTCACAACTTTGGAATATACTATATTCACAGTGATCGTGCCCGTGATCGTCAGGTTCAGTTTTATAATCAACTCTTTATTCTGGATGAAAATTTTAACACATGTGTGCGCAATCATTACATGAATATGAAGTGACCTCGTCAGGCTGATGCTCTCTCGCTTTCTGAGGAACATAAACTATGCAAAAGAATATACATACAGAAACTTTATCCTCGCTCTTACATATGCTTTAATCAAACAGAGATAATGACTGCCTTGGCCATTATTTTCTGTGCTTAGCGGACGATATCCTCACTATGATAATACCACTTTACTTCCAGAGCATGAAGAACTGTTTAAAAATGGTGATTTATATATACAGCAACTCATTATTAAATCGTATTTTAATCAATAGTTTTTCATTGTTTGTATATATTTTATTTCCGCTTTTCACGGTAGATAGGAGTTTCTATGATTTATGGTAATATTAAAATGTGGTTTTGAAAGACATTGTGCTTTACCTTCCACAACCACTTCTTGGTCTTGCTTTTAAAAACACGTATGGGATGTATACCGATGTGGCAAATGCTACTCCAGGTGTTTATGATTTACCACTTTGGTGAGATGTCAAATGTATCCTTCCAGCTTTTAGACCCACAAACATCTGAAAGATCGAATTTAAGTGTCCTGAAATAGCTACAGGTGTATATAGATGTGCAGTCTCTGCAGATGGAGGTCCTGGAAGAAGGCTGCATTGAAATGATGACTATACTTTTTAGATATTGATGAGGATTTACTTTGATTACAAAAGAGATATTTGCTTTATAAAATCAGATACTATGCAAAAGAAGGGAAGAATTTATCTCATACCGGGAACATTTGCTTCGCTACTTTCCATGTGGATGTGGCTAAGTGTCTCGCCATACGAACTTGTGACCGAGATATACAAGGTGCCTCATCAGAAAGATAGTTATTGTAAAGTTCCAATCGAAGATTGCTATAACACAGAGATGTAGCGGATAGGCAACACCTCATCCGCTTAATCAGCTAAATTATTTGCTACATAAACTCCATCATTATTTACATAGTACTGTCAGAGTTGTTGCATTGTACCACTATAGCACCGTTAGCATCGGAAATAGTACTGCAAAGATGTGGTATTCTCTGTGAGTAACCAACCGATGTTCATATGTCCGTCATCTTCGTGGGTAGTACGTGTTGTTATTGATATGTAAAACTCATGAAGTATGTATGAGAACCTGTCTGCATTGAAATAATACCATCGAGAATCCTTAAATACTCCAAGTATTCTTTCTGCATAATTTCCCACGCAGTCTAGTTTAACCACCAGCCGTTAGCATCCTTCACCCATGTACCCGCGCAGAAGAACTGTAAAGCAGATACTCGAGCTGCTTCTTCTATTGCTTGAACCTGAAACCGCCTGATGATGAAGAACTCGCCTCTTCCTCTTCCTGAACTTGAAGGTGTTGCAAACAGATGGTGTTAGTAAAGGTGTTGCTGTTGATGAGGTTGCCACCACTTGCAGCAGCACTTCTTGACGGTATACTAATTGCTGATGGAGCCGCATTTAGCTGCGTAAAACTGCTCCAATATGTTAAACCTAATCCTAACAGGTGAGTGTCGCTATTAAACGTTTCCATATATCCCTCCATATATCAAATTAATTTATTATCTTTTAACGAAACATTTAGATAATAACATCATTCAACAAATAATGCAATGTAAATTACCTTTTCTTATTACAACTTCTTTCGCATAATTAAATGTAACTCGGAAAGCTGCATATATTAACAGGATACAAGCAATTAACAATATATGTTAATTATTTTAATTAAAAAGTCATCAATCACTAAAAGGGAAGGCATAACTTAAAATATTTCTTATCGAATTTTTCATAAGTGCGTCCCATACACCAAGAATATACATTACACCAAGTGCTCTGTCATACAGACCGTATCCCGGTTCACACTTTTCATCCCAGACATGCCTCCAAGTGGTCAGTAGGACTGCATATATCCTGTCTATCCACAGTCATGATATGCCTTGATTATATCTAAGACACCTCACATCTCCGTCATTGCACTCTCATGTGAAACTCTGAGACTTCCTCCTCCATAGTGCTTTACATTTCCTCATATGTGCAAAGTAGATCTCTGTCACAGTGTTTTCTTACCATATTTGCGGTAACTCTGTTTTTCCTCATTTGCACCAAGTGAACCTTGAACAAAGCGTAAGTCCCGAATAAGGATTGTCTCACAAGCTTTAAAAACTTATCGATTGCAGCTTCATCAACCAAAAAGTCTTGAAGTCCGAAAATATCCCATGGCGATCATCCTGGTGAATAGTCATTTTGATATTACATTCTCACAAGTAGGCATTATTGTTTCCAAGAAATACTTTTAAGTTTTCTCCCAAAGCTTTTGTAACAGGCTTATATGCCTCGTAGTTCCCTTTCAGATGCTCAAGTCTTCAGGCTCCCAAACTGGCATTGTATATCCCTTCTGATCCTTTCTATGATATATCTGTCATCTCCATTGGATCTCTTTAATAACCTTTTTTCTCATAGAAAAGTATCTGATCCGTCAGGCAGCTCATGATGCAGTCTGTTCTGTCCAGTCAAATACTGCACAAGTTGTAACATACAACCTTTACACTGAATTTTGCAAGATTTCTAGAGTTGTTTTATAATTTCCCATAAGTGCATCTCTTGTAGGTAAACCCATCTTTATGTCATCGTGAACATTTCACCAGATCCAACCATCCTGCTAAAGCTATATGGTTCCAGTTGCTTTTCACTTTCTTCGATTTTCGGCCACTTCCCAAACTTCTCCGGCAGCCTTATTATGTAGTCAAAACGATGCCTCTCTACACCTCGGAATCTGTCGATTTTGTTTTAAGGAATCGATTACTTTCTCTCCGTACCATCGCCAAGTCATTTGCATAAATCTACTGTACTACTTTTTATATTAAATGAAATAATCAGAATATTGTTCTCTGAGAATCTGTTCTTCAAATCTATGTCTTGATAAATGAATCTCCATCAGCTCTTTTGTTTTTTCCCTCATCACCTGACTCTCACAGCCAGAGATACCTCCTGCTTATCACCGACGGTCTTAGATCCTTGATAGCATTTAAAACTCAAATTTCTAAGTCTGTTAAAATGTCCTGAACATACTTTCAATTAATTCATATGATTGTAATTTATTCCGCTTCAAACAGTTGTTTTGTGAAATCTATTATCCAATTGCAGAAGATGTTCTTTATCCTTTTCTCAAGATAGTACTTCTGTGTTCTTATATTAATATCCAACCTGTCTAAAAACTCAGGACTTAAATTTCCACACACCATTTCCACACACAGCTCTTTTCAAGCACCAATTCTTACAAACCTACTCTCCTCAAGATTGTAGTCTATTTTTGAGATAAAACTCCCTCTTGAGGATAAATAACTACTAATTTTACTTTTTGCAAGCTCAAGCAAAGCCTTCTTACTCGGGTGTTCTGGATAATTCCAAATCCTTAGCAATATCTGCTTCACTTATTTTACTATTTGGCAAAATCAAGGCTTATATCGTTTTCTTTTTAAATATCTATACGCATATTCACTCTGATTTTTCATGTGCTAATCTTTCGAATTCTGCCACAGATTTCCTTCTAATCAAACAACAGCGGAATCTTTTCTCATACTATAACTTGGAACTATAGTCAAAATGCCCCTGAGCGTCTAAGTAATAAATGTATGTGATACAGCACCGGATAAGTCTATTTTTCCTTCATTAATTAACTTTAACTGCTCACCAAACTTTTTATTTTTGTAATCTTGAGCCTCTAACATCAAGCTCTTCGATGTAATTAAAAATTGATTTACTTCAGTCGGAGTTATTGAAAACCCCACTGTAATTACTACTACCTGCATTTCCTGTAACCTTTATTGCATTCATTAAAGAATCTTGTGCAAAGGCTGCATCTATTGTTACAGTCGGTCCTCTGCCATTACTATACTTCTTTTTTACTTTTCTTCAAAATCTTCAGTGAGAAAGATTTTTCACGGCATACTGAGCACCATTTTTCAGTGCATCATTCAACTTATCATCCACTATGTCGCCTACAATTATTTTTGCATTTGTAGTCTTGTATATTCTCAGATTGAAGAGCCTAATGCACCACATCCTATTATAAATATGACATCATCATCTTCTATCTCGGCTCTTGAAAGACTTCTATATTGTTATAGTTGTTTGGCTCGACCATTACCGAATCCGCATCACTAAGATTATCAGGGCAATATGTGACAGTCCTCCCTAGGTACAGCCATATACTCTCTGTATCCTCCATCCCTATGTACTCTACGTACCTCTCTAAGTGGCTCACATATTTTCCCTGTTATGTCTGCAAGGATAACATTCTCCACAGCTATGCTAACCTGATTTACTATTATTCTGTCTCCAACTTTTAATTTTTAACATTGGAACCTATCTCTTCCACTACACCAACCATCTCATGTCCGATAACTCTCGGATAGGTAGCTCGCCGCTATTTGTTCCATGGTAAATTTCATCATGAGCCGCAGATACCTGCAGCCTCATCTCCTTACCAATATATTATTTTATCATCAATATGTGGTTTTTCCATATCAATACTCTAAGTTCACCTGGCTTCACAATTTGAATAGCTTTTCATATTTTTATCACCTTCTAGCTTCCCATTATTAATTTTACAACGCCTACTGTTGCTAGCAGAACATATGTAACTATTGCCAATACTATAAAAATTACTGGCTATAAACGGCATCAATTCTCTTATAATATTCGTCGTTTCTCTTCTGCAATATTTGTAGTATGCAAACAAACATACACCCACAGGTGGAGTACATAGTCCAATTACAAGATTAAGTACCACAATTACACTAAACTGTATAGGATTCACACCAACCTCGTAACTACCTCCCAAAGAACTGGAATATTATCAAAATAGTGGCTATAGTCTCCATAAACATTCCAACAAATACAAGTAAAAAGGTTTATTAAAAAGAAGAATGATATATTTATTTGTAGTAAAACTTAGCATAGCATCAGCAACCATTCAGTGAATCTGCTCTTTTGTAAGTTATATATGCAAAATATTTGCAAACTTACTAAAGAGCCATTATCGCTGCACTGGATACAACTGTTTGTCTCATACATTCAAGCATTCTTTTTATTGTAAGTTCTTTATAAATAAATATACCTACAAATATTCCATATACTACTGCCAATATTGACGCCTCTGTCGGTGTCACACCTCCAACAATACTGCAAGCAGTATTATAAGAGCTACTCGCAGAGCCCAAAACGAAGTTTTTCCTGTGCTTAATATTTCTTTATAGTAGCTCTTTTTCAGCCTTCGATAATGTCTTTTATGGGATATTATAACTGAAGCTAAAATCATACCTCCACCCATAAGGATACCCGGTAATATTCCTGCCACAAAAAGCTTTGATACCGACAACCCGGTTAAAGTTGCCGCCATTATCATTGGCACTGAAGGAGGTATTATAGGTCCACATGATGAAGCTGCTGTAATAGTTGCAGAAAAGTCTGCATCATAACCGTCTCATTGCAGGAATTAAAACTCCACCAACACTCTCAGTATCAGCCAAAGCAGTACCTGAAATACCTGCAAAAAGCATTTGATGCTACAACGTTTGCAATAGCAAGCCCTCCTGTATTATGACCCACAAGTTTATTACAAAACTTGATTAATCTTTCCGTTATACCACCAGTTCATTAAACTTCGCTACAAACAAATCCCTGAATACAAAGCAATCGTAAAGGAGTCGAGTCCTGAAAAACCTTGTGTAGTATATAGTCACTGGCATTCCACTTCCAAGAAAAATACAGCAACGAAGATATTGCAAGACCAAATGCAACAGGTACCCTATACTTACAAAACCAAAAAGGATAGTGAATAATCACTGCTACCATTATCTCCTTTGCTATTCAAAAATCTCTTATTGGCCTGATATATTATCTCCAATCCATAGCTTTAAAATCAAAAAGTCCAAACATTATTATCATTGACAAGTATATATATTGCATTGAATCTGCATTGGTAGATACCATTCTACTCTATTATTGCAAATCCTAATACGGACTTTTAACAGTACAAATACCACAAATACCATCAGTAAAACACTTATAAGTAACTCAATCACTTTTCTTACTGTAGCCGGCAGAAAATCCACCACCAAATCTACAGCAACGAATTCCTTTTTATGCACTGCTACACTCTGATCCGAATGCCACTCATGTATATAAAACACATATTCAGCAAGTTCCTCTGTCCACGAAGGTGTCTTTCGCAAAAGTTCTACTTATTACTCTGTACAAGCACACTGATAATAAATCCGCAAGACAGAGTGTCAACATAAGACATGAATGTTATATTTTTATAAAACCATCCATAATTCACCAATCTAAAACTATTATTGTACTGCCTTTTATCTTATCATACAGTGCTTTTTGCTTATCTGTCAAAAATAGCCTCAACTCCCGAATAGCTTTTTTCTGGAGAACAGACTCGATCTACCTCTACGAACTCCATACCTTTCTCTTCAAGCTCACCCTTAAGCTTTTTTCTCATCCTCAAGGAATAATTCATGCTCATGCCTGAGCCTCTTTAGCCTCATTAACAACTTCTTTTAAATCATCCGGCAAAGACTGGTATTTCTTTTTCTCGCCCATAGCGACGTAAACCCATGCCTCAAGTGCTCTGTCTCATTAACATACTTTTGTACTTCATAGAGCGATCCTGACTTTTATCAGCAGCCGAAGGATTTTTCCTGACTGTTTATAACACCCCTGCTGTAATGAAGTAAACACCTCACTGAATGCCATTGGAGTAGGCTTCGCACCCATTGCCTCAAATGCAGCAACTGTCATAGGAGACTGTGGTGTTCTTATGATGAATCCCTTTAAATCATCAGGTGTTTTAATAGGTGTATTTGATGATGTTTCTTTGGACCTCTGATCGAAATAGCCTAAAACCCCATACCCGAATTGAGCATACTGTCTTCCATCTCTTTTCCAACTTCACCATCCAGTACTTGTACAAATACTGTTCTTCACTTTTATAGCATATGGTCATTCATTACACCAAGCTCCTCTGCATAAGTTTGCATAGACTCCGCAGTAAATGTAATATCACATCCACCACCTCGTTGAATCGACTGAATAGTATCAACTCTCATTACCAAGCTGTAGAGTTTGGATAAATAGTTACTTTTAAGTCTTCCACCTGACTTTTTCCTCGGCAACCTCTTTAAACTTCTTCTGAACCCCTATGCCATGTATGCGTATTTCATCTATATGACTGATAACAATCTCAATAGGTTCATCTCCTGATGTCAGCCTTACTGCTTTTCGTTGTAGTCTAGTTCCTCCACACGATGCTAAGACAGAGCTAATGTAGCTAACATACAGTGCAACAATTTTCTTTTTCATAGTTCCTCCTATTTACGAACAAAATTAATATACTAATATATTAGCATATTAATAATATTTTAGAAATCAATATATTTTATCTGTTGTAAAAATATTTTCGGCATGATGAACATATATCTTTGTACTATTGCAATAGTATTATGTTATTATTACCTTTATTATGTCTTTTTATCTACAACGATTTTCTATATACCTTTATACAGTAATTTTTTCTATTAGACGTAAATCTCTAATGAATAAATACTGATTTATCATTAAATAAGGAGTAGAAAACAAAACAAATATTGTGATTTCTACTCCTTAATAAATATAAAAACTTTATTTTTTATATAGCTATAATTTATCCCACATACTTCTTTAATGCCTCCCTTACAGCTCCTTTTCCTGCTATAAGTTCAACAAAGTATTTTTCTGCAAGCTCGCCAAGTCCCGCTTCATATAAGTTTACTCCGAATATGGAAGCATCACTGAATAATTTCTCAAGCTTTGAATGTACTTCGCTGTCTCCGATCTTAATATCTGCTACCATAGGAACTACCTTATCAAGTAAAGGATCCGGACTGAGCTCAAATTTATTTAAATTGTCATCGATACCCATTAGATATCTTGCCCATCCTGCAAATACAAGAGGTATAAGCTTAAGGTCTGATACCTTTAAACTTTCACTCTTCTCATATGCCTTTATCGTCTCACCGAATCTTATTGCAAGCTTTTGTGATGTATCACAGGCAATTCTTTGCGGTGTATCAGGCATAAACGGATTTGGAAGTCTTACCTCTACTACTGTATCTATGAAGTCCTTAGGATTTATAATTCCCGGATCTGTAACTACAGGAAGTCCCTCTTTGTATCCGATAGTCTGAATAAGTTTTGTGAGCTCTGTATCTTTCATCTCATCACTGATTTTTTCATATCCCAAGAGACATCCATATATTGCAAGAGTTGTATGTAAAGGATTAAGGCATGTACATACCTTCATTCTCTCTACCATATCTACAACTTCACGCTTTGTAAACATTACTCCACCATCTTCAAGCTTAGGTCTGCCGTTCGGGAAATTGTCCTCAATTACAAGGTATTCAGCCTCTTCTGCATTTACAAACGGTGCCACAAATGTATTCTTGCTTGTCTTAACAAAATCAACATCCTCTATACCGTCTTTAACAAGCATATCCATTACGGAGTCAGCCGGTCTCGGTGTTATTTTATCAATCATAGACCATGGGAAACTTACCTTTTTGGAATCTTCTACATATGATAAAAACCCTTTGTCACAGACATTGTTATCAGACCAACTCTTTGCAAATGCTGTTACGGCGCCTTTAAGCTTATCGCCGTTATGTGAGCAGTTATCCATACTTACCATGGCAACCGGAAGTGCACCTGCCTTAAATCTCTCATAGAGCATCGCACATACCTTACCCATATAGCTGGTTGCTTTTTCAGGTCCTACTTTAAAATCAGCCTCAATACCTGCAGGAGTATTACCGTTTCCATCCACTACGGCGTATCCCTTTTCAGTAATTGTAAAACTTACCATTTGAAGTGAAGGTTTTCTGAAAAGTTCCTTTAATGTTTTATAATCCGCATTTTCAGGATCTACTCTCAAAGACTCTACAACCGAGCCTACAATATTTTTCTCAACCGTTCCGTCACAGCAGAGCTTCATATATATTGTAAGATTGTCAAATGACTTGAATGCCTTATCTATTATTTCATAATCAAAACCTTCTGCAACAACAAGTCCTATATCTGTTTTCTTTTCATTTAAAAGATTGTTTAAAACATTTGCCTGGAATGCTCTGAAAATATTTCCGGCACCGAAATGTATCCAGTTCGGATTTGCAAGTGTATTATTTTTTTCACCTGCTCTCTGTCATACTTTGGTAGAGAGTATCCAAGTTTTTTTCCCATGCTGCTGCATTTTTCTAAAAATACTTATTTGATTAAGTTTCATTATTCTTCTCCTAATTTTGACCTAAAAAGCTTAAAAAAACTATATTTATAAGCCACAACTTCGACCATAAATATATTACAATTTACGTTGTAAGACATTCAATATTTTATCATCTTTTTCCAAATAAAAAGCAAAGGCTGAACCGTTACAAAAACTTCACTTTTATAACACGGTTCAGCCTACAAAAATTCAATAGTTTTTAATATTTAATTATTTATATACTCAAGAACTTCTTCTATACTCTTCTTACCGAAGAAAACCTTATCTTCATTCATTACCAAACACGGCACACTCATTACATGATACTTTTCTCTGAGATCTCCGAAATGATTTATATCATAAACTTGCGCATCAATATTCGCATTTAACGAAGCAATTCTTTGTACCGCTACAACAAGATCCGGACACATTGTACAGCTGAGTGATACTAAGATTTTAAACGATACTTTATCCTTTATATTAAGTATCTTCTCTCTTATATCATCACTTAATCCCTGTCCCGGACCTGATACATTGTATATACCAAGAATAAATGAAGTAAATTCATGTCCTCCCGGAACACCGTGGAATGCCAGACCGCTGTATTCTCCGTCTCTATGTATTTCTACAACAGGCGCCTTTGCTTCATCTTTTACCTCTTCAACAGAAATCTTGTCTGTAAGTTTACCAAGCTCTGTCATATATGAAAGAAGTTCTTTTGATACATCATCATCCTTCACATATACCTTAAGTAAAATATCATTTTCCATCTTACCGAATACAGTATTTAACTGTGCCAGCATATCAGATGAGAATAATCCTTCTTCCTTGACTTCTTCCTTAGGTAAACTTCCCTTTCCTGCACCTGATTGCCTTATAGGAACTACCGGCTTGATACCTGTCTTTTTATGCATTACAGAGATATACTTTTCAAGTTCTGTTGCCGCAATACCTGCATCTCCTACAGTTGTTACCACCTGTCTGAGAGGCTTTATACAAACATCTCCTGCCGCATACAATCCGTCAATTGCAGTTTTCTTTGAGGTATCTGTAATTACATATCCTCTTTCATCAAGTATTCCGAAGTCCTTTACCAAAGAGGTTGCCGGCTCATATCCTGCAAATACGAATACACCGAAACCTTCCTTATCTTCAAATACTTCTTCTTTACCTGTTTCATTGTTCTTATAAACAATTCTCTCAAGAACGTCTCCACCCTCTACTTTAACCACTTCAGTATGTGTAAGTACGGTTATGTTCTCGTTATCATAGGCATGCTGCGCAGTAGTCTTTGCGCAAGTAAAGTCAGGTTCTCTTATAAGAATGGTTACATGCTTTGCATACTTGGTCAAAAATACGCTTTCTTCCGCTGCGGCAAATCCACCACCAACAACAAAAACCTCTTTTCCTTTAAAGAATTCTCCATCACATGTCGCACAATATGCAACTCCATGTCCTTTGAATTCAGCTTCACCCTGAAATCCTATCATTCTCGGCGATGCACCTGTTGCAAGTATTACTCCGAAACACTCAATATCTCCCTTTGATGTATGTATCTTTTTGATATCACCATCCATATCAATGGAGTCAACTGTAGCAAGTAAGAATTCGGCACCAAAGTTTTCCGCCTGCTTTCTCATCTGCTCGCCTAACTTTGCTCCTGAGATATGCTCTATTCCCGGATAATTTACAACTTCAGCGGTCAGACTGATCTGACCGCCAAATTTCTCTTTTTCTATAACAAGTACACGATAATATGCTCTGGCTAAGTAAATAGCCGCTGTCAGACCTGCAGGACCTCCGCCCACAATGACTGCATCATACATATTTTTACTCATAATGTCCCCTAATATTATAACTGACCTACAAGATCAAGACTTGGCTTTAATGTCTCAGCACCCGGCTGCCACTTAGCAGGGCAAACCTGATCGCCATGCTCATGAACAAACTGGCAAGCACGAAGCTTTCTTAAAAGCTCTTCTGCGTTTCTTCCTACTCCACCTGCATTTACTTCATAAGAAACGATCTTTCCGTCAGGATTGATGATGAAAGAACCTCTCTCTGCCAAACCGTTCTCCTCGATATATACTTCAAAATCTCTTGAAAGCACATGTGTAGGATCTGCAAGCATCGGATACTCGATCTTTGAAATACGCTCTGAATGATCATGCCATGCCTTATGTGTGAAATGTGTATCTGTTGAAACTGAATAAATCTCACATCCTGCCTCAGCAAACTCCTTGTAGTTCTTCTGTAAATCCTCCAACTCTGTAGGACATACAAATGTGAAATCTGCAGGATAGAAGAAGAATACACTCCACTTTCCTAAGATATCCTTCTTAGATACTTCAACGAAATCTCCCTTATGAAATCCCTGTACACTAAACTCTCCAACTTCCTTGTTAATTAATGACATAATTGCCTCCTTATATAAATAAAATATTTTTTTAGTTCCAAATCAGTATAGGAAATATCTTTACTCGAAAAGGTAAATGATAGGTTTTTCCTAACCTGTTGTTATTATATTTAACATAAAATTATTGTATACACAATAGCATTTTTTTGTAATTTCGGCATTTTAACTAATAATAATTCCTATTATTATCAATTATATACACTAATTTTTTTATATGGAGTTATGAGATTCTATACTCGCTTAAGTTCTGATTCTGAATAAAATTATAGAAGTTTCATTCAAAATAAAAAAAGACTGTTGCTCCGGATACCAATAAACTCAATATAGCTTAAATTCTATATATTTATATTATATTCCGAGCAGCAGCCCTCTTATTATTCATTATCTAAAAAAGGATGCGATAACCTCGCATCCTGCTTAAATATATTCAATTTCAACTAAAGTAAGTCCCTTTGCAGGCATTGTCTGTCCTGCAAGTTTTCTGTTTTTTGCTTTCATTATCTCTGTGATATGACTTGGCGGATAAACTCCCATCCCTACCTTTATCAGAGTACCTGCTATGATTCGAATCATATTGTAGAGGAAACCGTCACCTCTTATCACAACAGTAATCATATCTTCATCCTGTAATACTTCCAGAGAAAATATAGTTCTTACCGGTGATGACGCCTGAGATTTCTGTGAGCAAAAGCTTGTAAAATCATGTGTCCCGATAAAGTACCCGCTTGCCTCTCTCATCTTGTCAACATCCAGATTAAAATAGCAAAAATGAGCATAAAGTCTTTCTGTAGGTATATCAATCTTTCGATTCAAAATCCTATATGTATAAGTCTTTATACAGTCATTCTTTCTCGGATGCCAGTCAGCTTCCACCTCGTCTGAATATTGTATTCTGATATCGTCAGGCAATCTTTGATTTATAGCAAATGCAAACTTATCTGCCGCCATTCTTGCATTAGTATCAAATACCGCTACATTTCCATAGGCGTGGACTCCGGAGTCTGTTCTGGAGGCACCTATTATCTCTATTTCTTCACCTGTCAATTTTGAAATAGCATTATTTAATACTTCTTCTATAGTTATTCCGTTTGGCTGCTTTTGCCAGCCACAGTAATTCGTACCGTCATAGGATACTATAAGTCTTATTCTTCTCATTACCCTACTTCCTAAACACAAAAACCAATGCAATACATATAAGCATATATATCAAATAATATAAATATGCAATTATATCAATCTTCTTATATTTTAAAGGTTTAAGCTTGGTTCTGCCCTCGCCGCCGTGATAACATCTTGCTTCCATAGCCATTGCCAAATCCGTAGCTCTTCTCATTGCTGAAATAAAAAGCGGTACAAGAAGCGGTACCATTGCCTTTGCTTTTTGTATTATATTTCCGGACTCAAAGTCGGCACCTCTTGCCATCTGAGCCTTCATTATTTTATCTGTTTCCTCTATCAATATGGGAATAAATCTAAGTGCAATTGACATCATCATTGATATCTCATGTACAGGTATCTTTATAACCTTCAAAAACCCAAGACTTTTTTCAAGGCCGTCTGTCAGTGCATTCGGAGTTGTTGTCAAGGTCATTATAGATGATCCTACTATCAGGAAAATCAATCTCAGTCCCATGAATATTGAAATTCTGATACCTTCTTTAGTTATTTTAATTATCCATAGTTTAAATACTACTTCTCCGTCAGTCAAAAACAGATTAAAACTGACACTGATAATCAAAAGTATAAGGACCGCTTTCAGCCCCTTTACCATAAATTTCACCGGTACCTTTGAAAGCGAAATAGCAACCACCAAAAAAAGTGTTGCCAAAGCATATCCCGGCCATGAGTTTGCTATAAACAGAGAAATAATAAAAATCATGGTTCCAAAAAGCTTTGTTCTTGGATCAAGTCTATGTATTACAGAATCTATTGGGTAATACTGTCCCAATGTAATATCTCTAAGCATTTTTATCCTTCCTCTTAATATACTCTAATATTGTATCTCTGGCTTCTTCTATTGTAGTAATATCGTCCCCCAGGTCTATACCTTCTTTTTTAAGTCTCTCCACTATATAAGTTATTCCCGGCGCACTAAGTCCTATGCTCTCAAGATATTTATACTTCTTAAAAACTTCCTTAGGTGTTCCGTCTAAAACAAGCTCACCGGCATTCATAACAAGTAATCTGTCAACATACTTTGCTACATCTTCCATACTGTGAGAAACTAAAATGACTGTCATATCCCTTGATTTTTTCAATTCTATAATTTCATCAAAGAGCTCATCTCTTCCCTTCGGATCAAGTCCGGCTGTAGGCTCATCTAAAATAAGCACTTCCGGATTCATAGCTAAAACTCCGGCTATTGCAACTCTTCTTTTTTGTCCTCCTGAAAGTTCAAAAGGTGATTTTTTATAATAGCTTTCATCAAGGCCTACCAGAGCAAGACTTTCCTTTGCTCTTGCTTCCACCACTTCTTCAGAAAGCTTTTGATTTCTTGGTCCGAATTCCACATCTGAGAGTACATCCACCTCAAAGAGCTGATGCTCCGGATATTGGAAAACCAATCCTACCCTTTGTCTTAGAAGTTTCATATCATACTTTGCTGTGTATATATTTTCTCCGTTAAAGAAAAGCTCGCCTGAAGTAGCCTTTATCAGTCCGTTCAAGTGCTGTATCAAAGTAGATTTCCCGGATCCGGTATGTCCGATAATACCCACAAACTCACCCTTTTTGATGGTAAATGATACATCCTTTATGGCATACTGCTCAAATGCGGTACCCTCTCCATATATAAAATTTAATTTCTTAGCTTCTATTTGCACACTATCTTGCATTATTATCTCCAAATGTAATTATTTTAATATCGGTAAAAGATTATCTACAAGCTCATCCAATGTAAGTATGCCATCCGGTAAATCAAGTCCTGATTGTTTAAGCTCAAATGCCAGCTCGGTAGTACTTGGTACATCCAGTCTGAGCTTCTTTAATTCCTCCACATGTGAGAAAACCTCTTTCGGTGTTCCGTCCATTACTATCTTACCCTCATCCATAACTATAACTCTGTCGGCTTCTATAACCTCTTCCATATAATGAGTAATCAGTATTACCGTAATATTTTCTTTTTTATTTAATTCAAGAACTGTCTTTATAACTTCTTTTCTGCCGTTTGGATCAAGCATCGCTGTAGGCTCATCAAGTACAATACATTTTGGCTTCATTGCCATAATACCGGCTATAGCCACTCTTTGCTTTTGCCCGCCTGAAAGTTTATTTGGAGATTTATATCTGTAAGCAGTCATACCTACCGCTTCAAGTGCGGCATCTACTCTCTTCCACATATCATCTGTAGGAATACCGATATTTTCCGGTCCGAATGCTACATCCTCCTCTACTACATTTCCTATGATCTGATTGTCCGGGTTTTGGAATACCATTCCCACCATCTTTCTCAAATCAAGAAGTGTTTCATCATTTGCCGTATCCAAATCAGAGATAAATACAGTACCCTCTGTAGGTAACAATATACCGTTTAAATGTTTTGCAAATGTGGATTTACCGGAGCCGTTATGACCTAAAACTGCTACAAAATCACCTTGAGTTATATCAATATTTAAATTATTGATAGCTCTTCTTACTTCTTCTACATTATCTTCTTCATCTCTGGTTATATAATCAAATATAAGCTTTTGTTGCTTTTTACTATTCCCATATTTTTCCTTTTTACTTACTCTTTATAAAACAAAAACCTCAGCAAGGTTGCTGAGGTTCTAATAACGTGCGTGAGAAGATTCGAACTCCCGACACCTTGGTCCGTAGCCAAGTGCTCTATCCAGCTGAGCTACACACACATTGCAAGTATGTATTCTACATGAACGGTGTGTATTTGTCAATAGAGTTTTTATGTCGAGTGATTACAGAGTTTTTATGTCGAAGTGATTAATCCTATTTTTATGTAATCTTAATGCATCTATTTCTTCTTTGCTTGCTAAACTCAAACTCTTTCTCTATTTCCCGTGTAAATCAGCATACACATTTTTATATAGTTTAAGATTATAATCTAACATATTAAGATATTTCTAAAATTATCGTAACTATCTGGATGTGGATTAAAATAGCTATAATATCCTCATATCAAACTATGATATTATCGGCATTTATATACATATGCTGTGCTTTCATGGCATCAGTGAAAATATCTGTATATCTCTTCATCTGAATATTCTGCTCTATATGAAGGTATAATTGCAATATTAGCCCTAGGATACAGAGTACACTCGCCTGATATATCAACTTTTCTAAAAAGTTCATCAGTATTTAAATCGGCAATAGTATATACTATTGCATAAACAAATGATAATGATGCATAATCCGAAATACTCATATTAGTAGTATGGAGTCCATGAAATATACGGATACTCATATCAGGCACAAATTTTATATCATCAATTATTTTTATCATACATTCTTTATATATATTAATCAAAGACATCACACTACTGTATTGTAAGTCGTACCGCTTTTTATGGTTGTGGGAACATCCGTCTCATTATAATCCTTTATTACATGGTCTGCTGAGTAATCCCACATTTATATCAAAATAGTGATATCCTCTCTAATCCGGTATTTTTCTACACCTCCGTTTCTCCATGCATTATCACTATCCCAGGTTGTATCAAGTACCCCATCTTCCATTTGCCCAAACTCATTCCAGGCATGATTGGTATCCTTATTCTTGGATCATAGTTTTCAGCCAATAATCATTTGATACACCCAAAAGCAAATCCAGAATCCAGAACTCCGACTGCCCTTTAATAGTGCCAGCCGTCTGGGTTTGCATATCCGTCACAAACACTTCTTTTGAATGCAATGTTCCAAGTGCTGAAGTATCCATTCCAGTATAATTTTACTTGAATAAACTATCCTAAACTCATAATATATATTATTGCTACCCAGTCATGTATTGCTACTGCTCTATCATAGTC
>BNJU01004218.1_pt1 | contig 73169 bp, 79 predicted proteins | sample 8539281 | NCBI WGS metagenome assembly BNJU01 (sample SAMD00202456, study PRJDB9452) | human saliva metagenome | isolation source: human saliva | place: Japan
TACCGAAGTGACTTGGCAATGGCGTCGCGCATATCGTGAACGAACTGGACTATGAAACCAGCCACGCCAGACCGACGGAAATGCCGCCCTTAGACCGCCCATGGAATCCAGAACAAGCAGATCCTCCCCATGGGAGCGCCGCATCGGCGGCCTCCTGTGCTGGTGTCGCGATTGATCGTGGTGGCAGACGGTGGACTGCTCCGTGGGATGGGTGGAAATGGCCCACTTTGGGTCACGAGCCGGCACGCACGGCGTCAATACGGTCAACCTCGGCATCGCGCAGAACCGATGGTCAATAATCCAGCCAGCCACCCAACCGGCAGCACTGTTACCAGTTGAAAACCAAAGAGACGGCATCGACATCGACACCAGCCGCGCGTGCCCTGAACCCAGGGCCCTGACCAATGGACTCCGAGGAGATCGGAAATATCTCGCCCAGACCGGTACCCGCAGGGGCCAATCGAGTCCTTCCGCTGGGCCACCAACGAGTTCTCACTCATGGCCCAACACCCCCGGACCGCCTTACGGGCGGACCCAGCCAGCACCGATTGACACGCGGTGGACGCCCACCAGAGGTTACAGAACGATCACAGGATGCCGGGGAACACGTTGCGGACTCTACAAGCCTCCCCGCACAGCAGCACCCGCCGGAGGCATGGTCACTCGCTCTTCTTAGATCTTACCAGAGACGTGTCGTACCGCGGCATTGCAGTAAAAGCGCCCCTCGCGAAACCGGCCATTGCGGACCGGCCATTGGGCGACGGATGGGGAGGACCAGCCCATGCGGAGGCGAGGCCGCACACGAGCCACTGCACGAGCCAGCGGACCAGCACAGCACGGGCGGGCACCGAGCAGCCTGGGTGCTGGGCGCGCTGAGCAGCACGGCACAGCCCGTGCGGCCCTCACGGCTCGTGAGCATGCGCGTATTCCCAGGTGTTGAGCGACCCTCGCCAGGTCGAAGACTCGGCAACGCCGTCGTCGTGGCTGCACCATCTCAGCGAAGGTGTCCATTCACCGGCATTGCCCAGATCAGGTGAAGCCGTGCGCATGAAAATCGACTTCGAGGTCAGGCGAAGACGCGCCACTTAGACCCAGCGCACGGGCGCTCAAAAGCAACTCGATCAAGTGGCGCTGCCCACGCCCCGGTACGAATAGTCACCTTGCGGATAAGCGTACTTGCTTGGCGTATCATCACGGCGTGCAGGGCGCCGCAGCCGATGATGGTGCGGCCCTCGCTGCCCGGGCCGTCCGGCGCAGCGCTCGGCCACGGTGACTCCTGGATGTCCTCGAAATAGGCGATGAGGGTCTTGGCGATGAGATGCGGCGTTCGGGAGTAAGGACGAACCAGTTCCGGCGACAACCGGGCATCGGCCGGCCGGGCGGTGCGGATTGCGCCACCGGTGGCGGCGCCGGCGGGGCGGTCGTCGCGGACGGGGAGTCACGTCGCGCTGTGAGTTCTCCTTTCGCTGGGTTAAGGCCAGCACCGCACGGGCGGTGGCCTCGTCGACGACGGTCGTGGCCACCCGTGCGCGGGGCCACAAGACGGGCGGGCGCCGCGTCCAGCCACGACGCACAGTCTGCGCGCGGATGCGCCAGACGGCGGGGTCGGACCAGTGGCACGGGCATTGAGGTCGATGTCCTCCGGGTGCCGTCGCGCAGCGGACGGTGCACATCCCGACGACGCCCTCGCGCCCGGGCGACGGCGAAAGGTCCGTATTCGACTCAGGTGCCGCGTAGACCTGACTGGGCGGGCGCAGGCCGGTCTCCAAGGTCCCGCGAAAACGCCGACGCCCGCTACCGACAGACGCATGACCGGTGCTCCAGCCCGTGCCCGTCAGGTGTCGGCGTGAAGGCCGGTACAGGGTCGGTCATTGCACTTCAAGGCGGCGCCCATCGAGAGCATCCGCCCAAGCCGGCGGCCTTCGTGCACGAGGTCGGATGCGCCGTTAGCCAAACGATCGACCAGTCCGGGATTCCGGCGGTTCAGCAGCGCCCGCCGCCACCTCGCTCATCGTCGTACCCCCAGGTACGCCGATGACGGGCCGCCGGCCCGGATGCGCGGCCCACGCCAGGTCGACCGCCGACTCGACACGCGCAGCCACCGCCGCCACCTGCTGAAGACGGTGGATCTCGGTCATTTTCCGCTTTTGGGCGACGATACTCGCACGCCGAGCTCGGTCTCGGCGCGTTTCGGACCGCCTGCCCACAGGTTCAGCCCGGTTCGATGCGACGCCCTCAGGAGCAGGCGCGGTGACAGGCAGGAGACCGTCGGCGCGAGCAGCGCAGGTGGCGGGCGATGACGTCCATCGTCTGCCCTGGACGTAGTACATGGGCGCTCGTGAACGCGCCGCCCTCCCGCGCCCTGTGGTCCGCCAGGCGCGGACCATGCGGCATCATCTCCCGACTCTCCAGCAGCCACTTTCTGCATCTGCTTTGCCCATCGTCGCAGGCCCGCGATCCTGGGGACATGAATTTTATTCGGCCGGGACGCCACATCCGCCGTGCGACGCGCGCAGCCGGACCGGTCCCATCAGGGCGGAGAGCCGGTCACGCAAACCAGCGAAGGCTCTTATGCGCAGGCAGACACCGGAGGCTGCCCTCACCCGCAGAGCAGCGCACGCCGCCCTGGGCGATGAGCGGCGAGGAGGATCGACGTTCTCGTCGTCGCCGGTAGCATCACCAGGGCGGGCATCGCCCTGGACGCCGCCGCCCACAGCCTGCGCACGGTCTGGTCGAGATGGGCGACTGGGCCTCAGGCACATCCTCATGGTCCTCAAGCTCGTTCGGCGGCCTGCGCTACCTCCCCTGTCGACTTCGCCCTGGTCACGGGCCCTCGCTGAGCCGCCAGGCGCCTACTGACGACGACGGCGGCCGCACCTGTGGTCAGGCTCAGCCCCTTCCTGCTGGCCGCTCAAACACGCCTACAGGCGCTCCTGCGCCAGCCATCGGGGTGGGCATGTACGACGCTCTCGCCTATTGTCCGCAGGTGTCTCCACCTGCGTCCCATTCAAAACCTGGGGCGCGGCACCTTTATCGCCCCGGCTCTTCAGACGCGGGCTCGCGGATCCATCGCTACACGACGCGCGTCGACGACGCCCGCCGTCATCGACCTCGTGCGCCTGCCGTCAGCCTGGGCGCTCAGCTGCCAACCGCACGCGGGTCACCGGCTTCTCACGACACCCGCAGCCGTGGGCAGCGCCGCCATCACCGATCTCGAGACCGGCGCCGTCCACGAGGTCCGTGCCGAGCCACCATCAACGCCACCGGTGTGGACGGAGGCCACCGGCCCTGTGCCGGGTCTGAAGGTGCTGGCCTCCAGAGCATCCATCGTCATTGAGACGATCGACGCGAGACAGGAATCTTCCTGCGCACCGAAATCGGTCCTGTTCATCATCCCTTGCTGGGTCGTCGAACCACTGGCACCCCCTGGTCGAGGGGCGTCGACAAGCCAGTGGCACCGCCCGCCGACTTATCATTACGTCTCAACCACGCAATAAGTGCTCTCCGCCCATCGCGCGGTATCATCCAGGTCGCGGGCCTGCGGCCCCTGCTGCTCAACCTCGCTCAAGCCAGCCGCAGCCCCGGAGCAGGCCTCCAGCACGAGGGTCTCCGCGAGCACGGTCATAAATGCCCGGGACTGACCGCCATCGCCGGAGAGGAGGCGTACCCTACCGGGTCATGGCCCGGACATGGGCGTCGTGACCACGCCCTGGGCCGAGGCCTCTCCCACCTCACCCGTGCACGACGGTGATCTCCCCTCTCGTGGGCGCGGCCCGGTGCCGCGCCCTGACGCGCACGCCGGCATCGCCCGCAGGCGCGGCTGGACCTGGCGGTCACCCACCTGCTCGACCGGTACGGGGACGGGGTCCCGGCGCTGCTGGCGACCATCGACGACGACCCGACCTGGCCCGCCCTGGCCGCCCCGCCTTCCTGCGCCGAGTCGCCTGGGCCGTCCTCACGAGGGCGCCGCCCATCGACGACGTCTGCTGCGCCGTGTGCATCCTCGACATCGAGCGCCGAGACCGGTCTGGCCGCCACCGGCAGGGTCTTCGGTGATGGCCCCTGCTGGGCTGGTCCCGGGCCGACCGTCGGGCCGAGCGGGCGGCTACGCCCGGCAGATCGCCGAGATCAGGGGCGGCTGGGGGAACAGACCGCAGACGCCGACGCCATCGCCGCCTCAGCCGCCGCGTGTGGGGCGACCGCGGCCGCATCCGACCCGCCCGTCCCGAAAGCGCGAGACGCGGGCCGCCGCGCCCTCATCCCCCGTCCGCCGCACGGCTCTGCGTGGATGGCCGAGCCGCCGGCCGCGGACAGCCGCGCGAGAACCTGTGCAGACAGCAGAGAAAGATCACGATGCCCCTCACCACGGGACAGATCTTCCCTCGAATTCTTCGGAACCGCCATTCTCATCCTCTTCGGCGCCGGCGTGTGCGCCGCTGGCGACCCTACCGCGGTCTAAGGCGAAGGCCTCAGGCTGGATCATCGCCTTCGGATGAGGGCCTGTGGCGGTGTTCATGGGCGTGTACGCCGCCCACCACCGCCACCGGCACCTCGCTCCGGTGACGGGTCGGCTTTCGCGTAGCCAGCCCGGCAAGAGACCTCGCGCCAGTGTGAGCGCAACAGCGGTCAACGTCGTCGTCTACATCGTGGCGCAGATGCTCGGTGGGATCGTCGGGGCCGTCGGCGCATGGCTGGCGTACAAGCGGCACTTCATTGCCGAGGCCCCGCCGCGGACAAGCTCGGCACTTCTCCACCACCGGATCCGCTCCTACGGCTGGAACGTCACCGAGGGCGATCGGCACGTTCGCCTCATCACCCTGGGTGCTCATCAATGGCAAAGTCCTCTCAGCTCGGCCCGCTCGCATCCCGCCCTCGTCATCGTCGCCATCGGCCTGAGCCTGGGCAGGCCACCAGCGCCATCAGCCCCGCCCGCGACCTGGGTCCCCGCATCGCCCACCACCTCCCCTGCCGATCAAGACGGGTTCACTCCGACTGGACCTACGCCTGGGTCCCCGTCGTCGGGCCCTGCTCGGCGCGGTCGCGGCGAGCCTGCTCGTCCCCATGGCGGGCTCTACTGAGCGGACGGGCCGGCACGGCGAATCGACCGATACGGTCGGCATGACCGGCCGTCATCAACCGCTCATCGCATTCACCGCGCCGTCCCCGGCGGCACCGCAATCACAACGACGAAGGACTCCTCGTGACCGGAAGAACACCAGCAAGAGCAAAGAAGGACGCCGAGCGACGACCAGAGGTACGTCTGTGCATCGACCAGGGCAAACCTCCTCCCGCGCCATCCTGTTCAATCACGGCAGCGAGATCGTCGCGGTCAGCAGAAGAACTGACAGATCTTCCGCGCGCCGGGTGGTCGAGAAACACGACGCCGTGGAGATCTGGCGCAACGTGCGCGACGTCGTCGCCGGCGTTCTGGCCTCCGCCGAGTCAGCCGCCACGGATCGCCTCGGTGGGCATCACCAACCAGCGCGAGCGCCGTCGTATCGGACCGCACCACCAGCGAGCCCGTCTGGCATCTGTCGTCTGGCAGGACACCCGCGCAGAGGATCTGCGACCGCCTGGCGGCCGCCGCCGCAGCGACACTGGGCGACGCCGACTGCGACCGCTACAAGGGACGGGTGGGTCTGGGCCTGGCCACCTACTTCGCGGCCCCAAGATCGCCTGGGTGCTGGAGAGGGCGTCGCGAGAGCGCCCGCAGCGAGCAGGCCGAGGCCGGCGACCTGCTGGCGGGCGATGAACACCTGGGTCTGTGGAACCCTCGCAGCGGGGTCGGCGGCGTCCTGCGATGTCTGTGCCAGTCGCACGATGTGATGAACATCGACACCCTGGACTGGAACGAGGAGATCTGCCATTGTGGGATCCCCGTCTCCATGCTGCCCGGATCAGGCTGACGTGGGCGGGGTACGGAGGCGGAAAAGAACAGCCTGCTCATCGACGCCCCATCGCCCGGCATTCTGGGCGACCAGCAGGCGGCGACCAACTCGGCACCAGGCCTGGCTTCGAGGTGGAGCCAGACGCGAAGAACTTCCTTTCCGGCATGTGCTCGCCGAATACCGGCACGACGCCGGTGCGCAGCATAACGGTCTGCCCCGACGACCGTGCTGCCAGATCGAGGCGAGGATCGGTCTACGCCCTGGAGGCTCGATCGCCGTGGCCGGCTCGCTCGTGCAGTGGTTGCGGGACAACCTGGGCATCATCGCCGGGTCCCGGGACGTCAGCGCTGGCGCGCACGGTGGACGACAACGGCGGAGCCTACTTCGTGCCGCCTTCCGGGCTCGCGTACTGGCGCCCCGACGCGCGGTGCCCTGGTGGGACTGACGCTATGTCAACAAGGGCACATCGCGCCGTGGAGGTCCACCGCGCAGACCGCAGTTAGCTGGGCCATGAACCTGGACGCGGCCTCGGGCACCGTCACCACAGGAGCTTAAGGTGGACGGCATGACCCGTGACGGCTGCTCATGCGGTTCCAGGCCGATCAGATCGGCGGCGTGCCGGTGGTGCGTCCGCACGTGAGCGAGACGACGGCGCTGGGCGCCGCCCTATGCCGCGGGCGTGCGGTGGGCTTCTGGTCGGGCACGCGGCGTCGTCGACAACCGGGCGAGGGCCGCCCGCTGGAGCCGCACTTGTGATGACGAGCGCGGTACCTCTTCCACCGCTGGCGGAAGGCTGTGACACGCACCCTGGTGGGTGGACGGATAATCAATGCCTCATTCGTCCCGGTATTCGTCGGGCGACGATCTCATCGAGACGATGCGGCAGGCGCTCACGCGAAGTTCAGGACGGGCCAGCTGCCGAGCGAGGAGACACAGCATGGAGCGGACCAGATTGTGGGAACCCCTGCGTCGGCACGCTGCTCGCACTGGCGCACATCGTCATGGGCGCCATCATCGGGATTCGTCGTCGCAGTGCTTACGCGGGTCTACACCTCACACGAGCGCCTGGTGGCGGCCGACGGCAGGGAGCGGAACGCGCTCGATCCTCCTCTTCGACATTATCCCAACACAGTGGTGGGATCGGCACATCCGGTCGGTCGTGGATCAGGTCGCCGCGTCCACGAGGATCGACCGGGACAAAGTCACCGGCGCCGTGGAGCTGTCGACAAGACGAACAGCCTCATCGTCGGTGGCGCGAGATCGTCCGCAGGAGGCGCAGGCCATTGCGCAGGCCGAGGTCTCCGCCCTGCGCAATGTCGTCGATGTGTTTAATGTCGGCGGTCAGCAGCGGGAGACGTCACTCTGACTGACCGACGTCGACGCCTTATCGTTGCCATTACTCGCCTCGAGACCGTCCCACACCGCTACGCCTCCTCAGGGCGATCGTCAGCGCAGTCCTGGGCGTCGTGACCGCCTGCTCATCGACCGCGGGGCTCCGCACCGGACGGCGTCGGAGAGGACGCCGAGGTCCAGAGCCGGCCCGGCAGGGAACCGCCACCTACGCGGGGTCAGGAACGGGAGGTCAGGCGCGCGCCGAGCACGCGACGCAGGGACCCCGCCGATCCTCCAGATCCGTCATGGGCCCGCCGCCTCTGCAGGCCATCCGCCCCGCGCGTAAGGACCAGGCCACGCCGCTGGACTTCAGCCCGACCGGTTCGAGGATTCGCCGACCGCGTCGACGGACGTGATGGCCGCCCCACTCCCCCGCCGGAGCCATCACCGCCATCACCGGCCGTCACCGTCCGGGCCGGCGCCGGCTGATCCAGCGGCGGGCGATCCGGAGCTGGTGGGCCGAGAGTCACCGTGAGCGCCGACCCGCGCTGGGCGTGGGCCGCCTGGCCGCAGCCCTGCTCGTGCTCGTGGGCTGGCGCACCGAGCTCGCCGGGGGATCGTCCTGGAAGGCGACTGCATGGCGCTCGTGGCCTGCCGATGACCTGGACAACCGTGCGCAGGTCACGTCGCTTCTCCTCCTCCTCGTCCTGAGCGGCCACGCTGGCCGTCGCGACCAGTCTGGCGCTCTCCCTCCAGGGTGGGCGACTACCGCCTGAAATGACCCGTCGCTGGCCGCACCCAGCTGCTCGCGGCCGCGGGCATGCAGCCGCCGTCGCCGCCATCGTCTGGAGTCGCGAGCGCCTCGGACTGGAGCAGGCCGCCGCCGCCTGGGCGCGGGCATGATTCTGAGCAACCTCACCTCCTGCTCCTCAGACCTTACGTGGAAATTCGGCCTAGGCGCCGCCGTGGCCATCGTGGTGCTGGCGGGGTGCAGCGCTACGGGCGCAGCGCCCAGCTGGTCGCGGCGACGGTGCTGGGCGCGTCCTGTACCTAATCCGGCTCCCGCGCCACCACCCAGCATGCTCATGCTCGCCGGTGGCGCTCCCTGATCAGCAGATCGTACTCACTTCGGGCTCACCGTCGTCGAGCCGTCGCCGGGGCGTCTGCGCACTCACCAGATTCACTGCTGCTGGCGGGGCTGGCGAGCGCGGCGGTGGTCGTGATCCGTGGCCGCGTCCCTGGCCAGCTGCCTGGGGCAGGACGCCCAGCGGCGCACAGCCAGGCGCACGGCACCGCAACCTGGTCCTGGCGGCGCCCCGAACTGGGCGCCTCCTGGGCCTGATAACCCACCAGCCGTGGGGGCTACGGCGCCAGGGTGCAACCCCGCTACGAGGACGTGAGCACCGCCATGCAGGGGATGCCTCGCTGAACTACAACCCGGACAACAGCCGTCCGCAACTACATGTTCGGACACGGTTTCAGGTACACTCCGGGCTCGTGGACGCCTGGATCGCCCTGTCGCTGCCCGGCGCCGCCTGGTGGCCTCGCGGTCTGGCTGGCTGCGCGCCTATGGGAGAACCTGGGCACCGCGCCTGCGCTCGCGGCTGCTGTTCACGGTGCTGTTCATGCTCGCGGAACGCGGCAGTCGGGCCGCTGTCTAAATACTGCCGTCTACCTGGTGCTCGTCGCGGCCGCGGGGCTGCCACTCCCTTACCGCGACCGGTCGAACCGTGCCCGGCCGGTCGCGTTGAACAGGCACGATCGTAACGCTCACTGCGACTGCCGTACTCAATGCACCCGCGCCGACAGAGGCCGCCGCCATCCCCCGCCCTCCAGGCCTGTCACGCCCCGCGCCCGGTGCCAACGACCCGCCGAGCGCCGACGCCGATCGCACCGAACCCACCAGCGCGAGCGAGACCGCCGTAGCGCTCTGACGCAGCAGGCGTGGGCCCCAGGCCCGCCAGAACCAGCCGACGCGCACAGCGGTCGCCGCGTACGAGCGACGCTGCGGATCCAGGACCGGTGCGGGCGGTCGACGAGCACGTGGTCGCACCCGCCGTCTTTCACGGACAGCGCCCCACCGCCACGATCCGCCGGGTGAACAGCGTGTCCTCCCGCCCGTGGCGCCAGCCTCGATCGGCGCAGGCCGTGGGCCCGCACAGTCGAGATCGAGCAGAGGTTGTTGGTGGCGCCACGGGCCACGCCGTTCAGGCGGGCCACGTGCGCCCGTCGGCTCCCGCACGCGCCGTCGGGCTCGACCTCGTAGACCGGACGACGGGCCCGCGACGGCGACTTCGGGGTCGTGTGACGAAGGTCTCCAGCAGCGCCGCCGAAGCCATCCGGGCAGGATCTCGTCATCGTCGATGAAGACCAGCAGAGCGCGTCCGGCAACCTCGTCCAGAGCCGGTTGCGCACCGCCGCCGCAGGGCGCTCCTCGACGACGGCGCAGCTACCCGTCGGGCGTCTGGTGCACGCAGCGCGCGCACGGCCGGAGCCGGCGCAGGCGCCGGGTCGTTGTCGGTAACGAGCACGTCGATGTCACTGCGGTCGTCGTGGCCGGCACGGCCGACGCGGGGTGGGTCCGACCGCCGCCATCGCCGTCGGGCCCCGGCGCAGCCCGCCGCCCGCCCGCGACACCTCGTTCTCGCCTGGCTCAGGGCGCCCGCGCACGCGCGCACGACGGCATCAGGGCGCCGGTAGGTCGGGATCGCGATCAATTCCACGGTCGCTGCCCGCGCACCCGCCGGCCCTCCGGCGCCCTCACGGGCGCTCACGTCCATGCTCCGGACCCTCCCGCCGAAGGCCCCGTATCACCCAGCCTCTCAACCGGACACCTCATGGACGGCGCGGGCGGCCGTGTCGCCAGCCCGCCTGGGCACGCGGTATCCGGCGGGCCAGGCCCTTGGCGGCCGGCCGCTGCGGCAGACGCAGACGTGCTGGTGTCCGCACGCGCAGGGAGGAGCCCGCCCGGAAGGAACGGCGCAGCACCCAGTGGTGTGGCCGCTCGCGCCACCGCTTGTCGGCTGACGGCACCGGTGCGAATCGGATAGTCTGCCCCGACCAGCGACAGGCTGCGGTGAACGAGGTCTCGCCTCCAGTCGGCCCGGCGGCGGTCGAAGCGCAATCCTAAGGCCGCGACGGCCCGAATCCAGCGTAACCGGGTTGCGGTGGCACTGGTCGCGCGAGCGCCGTCATCGGCCGCCAGGAGTCGAAGAAGGCGCCACTGGCCGTCACCAGGTAAGTAAGGCACCTTCTCACTTGGGCGGGCGGGTGGGCCAGTCACCGCCGCACATCGTGCTCGCGCCAGGCAGCCAGCGAGGCGGCCGGCCAGCCGGTGGGGCATCTCGTCGTCGTCGATGAAGACCAGCAGATCCTCATCCGCACTCGGCAGCGCGCGTTGCGGCCGGCGACGATGCCGGGCTCCGCCTCATGGACTTTATGGGACTGGGCTGGATCTCCGGTTCAAACCGCACCCTCGATATCGGCCGCCCCGCCCTCGGGTCGTTGTCGTTGAAACAAGGACGCGGGGCGGACCCGCTCGGGACTCCGTCGACCTGAGTCAGGAGAACGGGCGGGAAGCTCGGCAAGGTAAGCGTTACTGACGATAGGTAGTGCCACGGTCAGTGCGGGCGATCGGGCGTCGGCCCGGCCGCGGGCACGGGCGCCTTCCCCGCCGACGACGCCATCGGACTCGTGCTGCTCGCTCGCGTCCTCCCTTCGAATATACGTATCGGGCCCGGCAGGTACTATTCCAGGCGCCGCAGTCATACCTCAGGTTCGTAACTGCAGGAAGAGGCCGTCATGGGCGGTGACCACGCAGCACCGCACCGGCAACGGGCGGAGAGACCTCCGTCTGCTGGACGCACCGCCGTCATCGTCGTCAGCTACGGCTGCGGAATCCTGAAGAAACGACCTGGCGCAGATCTCCCAGGAGGTGCCGGGAACCATCGTCGTGGTCGACGGCTTCTCGACCCCGAGATGCGAGCCACGATCGCCTAACAGACGAGCGCTGGCTCGTCGAGCTTCGGAGGATAACACGGGCTTCGGAGGCAGGATGAACCCTGGGCGCGGCGCGGGCGCGCACTGCCGAGAGCGCCGAGGTCCTCCTTCTGCTCAACCCGACGCGATACATCTCCCGGAAGTCTCATCCGGCTCGTCAGCCGGGTACGCGCGCCGAGCCGCTGACTGGTGCTCCTGTGCTGACCAACTCCGAGGCCGGATGGCGGCGGATCGCACCGTCGTGTGTCTGGCGGACGGCTCCATGCGCTCGCGCTCGGCCCGCCCCATTCCGCCGGGCGGCGCCCGCCCCGTGGCTGTCGGGCGCCTGCCCTGGCGCTGTCCACGGGGTACTGGGGCCGCAGCGCTGAACGTTTGCTTCCTGTACTGGGAGACGTCGACTGCGCGTGCTCGACGCCGGCAGAGGCTCTCGTAGCTCGTGCGCGACGCGATCGCCGTCCACGATGAGGCGGTGCGCAGGACCGGCACCGGCACCGGCGGGCCGATCCGATACCTACTACTACTACAACGCGCGCAATCGGCTGCTGTCGCGGCCCTCCGACTGGGGCGGAGCGAGCAGCGCACTTTCAAGGCCTGGCGTCAGCGGCAGCCGCCCGGGAGATCGTGCGCGCGGCGGACGGCGCCAGCTGCTCAGCTCGCGTTCCTCCCTACGGCGACGTGGGCCGGCTTTGTCGCGACGGGTTGCGGCTCCTGCTGCGCCGCTGTCAGCACGGCGATCCGCCCCGCCGAGTGCCGCTGACCGGTGAGATCGGCGGAAATTCGCGGGCGCGGCGAGGCCGGGGTCCGCAACGCATCTCTCGCGCGACGGAACGGCGCTGAGATGGATCCGCGCCAGTCGTTGCGGAGCTCCGGCGCGATCCGTCTCATGCGATCTGCTGGACTGGCGGAGACCAGTGCGATCGGTGCAGGCTGTTGACCTTCACAGGTCGACGTCGAGGTTGACCGTCTCGCCGCCGGCCGAGGCCGACACGTCGTCATCGGGCCGACTGAGCCGGGCGCCGCCGAGCGGCGTCGTCATCGGTCGTGTCCACCTGCCAGGCGCTGGGCTCCGGTGTCGCCGATCCAGGCGCAGGCGCGCACGGCTGTCGACGCATTGATGCGACGCGGGCGTGGCGCCGTCCAGGCGGGGACGCAGGTGGAGACCTCGCCGGCTTGCGTGCCCAGGGTGCAATCGGAGACGGTCTCAGTGCCGTCGACCGCTTGGCCACCGTCATGGTCACGGTCCCGTCGGAGGCGACACGGAACTCGGTCTGGTAGCGACTTGAGTCGGTCTGGCGACATGGGTGATCTGCGCCCATGCCGCCGCCGGAGCATCCATGAACAGGTCGACCTGGGACTCGGTGACGTGGGTGTTGACCGGGGTGGATCGACGTGAACAGGCGCGCGCCCGCGAGTAACGCAGCCTTAACCAGAAGATCGAAATTGGAATAGGCGACGCATTTGGTCACTGATCCAGTCACCGCCGGTGGAGGCGTTTAGCCGCGGTAGTGCTGCGGTCGAAGAGTCGCAAAGATGGCCTGACCCGCCGCGACGTCGTCCGCCTTCACGGCCAGCTTCTGCCTGGGCGTCTGGGCGCCACTGATCGGCGTCGCCCTTCTGCTGCTTTCGTCACTCCTGGGCCTGCTGATCCTCAGCCTTCGGTCGCCCCAGCCCTGGGCTGGTCGCTGTTGGCTGGGCCTGACCAGCCCTGCTGCTGGCCCAGCCTGACCCTGACCTGCTGACCTGGGCTGGGTCACTGGCCATCCTGACGGGTCGCCTGGGCCTGCTGGCCAGCCTGACCTAGCCCTGCAGGCAGGCCTGGATCTGCTGCTGGCCAGCCTGGGCTGGGTCGCCTGAGCCTGCTGGCCAGCCTGTCCCTGACCCTGCTGGAGGCCTGAGCCTGGTCACTGCTGGCCATCCTGGGCCTGAGTCGCCTGAACCTGCTGGCCAGCCTGGTTCTGCAGGCCTGTCTCACCCAGCTGTCAGCCGCCGTGACGCTCACCCCAATCCGAGTAGGTCAAGGCTCCCCTTGTCCTCACAGCGACCCGATACCTGTGGCTGGTGCCGGGATCGACAGTGTCGGTGGTGAGCTGGAAGCGGCAAACTACCGTGACCGTCTGGGTCGACACCAGCTGAGTCGGTAATTGTCGCAGTAGACCTTGTAGGTCAGGGTCTTGTCATGCGATCTAGTGACACGGAGGACAGCGTCACGACACCAGGTCGACAGGTCGCTTGGTCTGTGTACGCACCGCCCTTGTTCTCCGGATGCATCTTGTTGGGGCGATGTCGCGTGAGCGGCGAAACACGCAGACCTGCTGGCTGGTTGCCGTTGACAACGTGAACTCGCCGCCGTAGGCGGTAGTCATATTGCGCAAACGGTCCGTGGCTAATTCACCCCGGTGTGCCATGCCCGTGGTGAGGCCGGGTAGAAGTTGAGGTTGGTGGGAACCGGCTCGCCCGGTGGTCGGCGTAGTAGCGGGTATTGGGGCCCACCGTCCGGTGGCGTAGTTCGTGAAGCGACGCCGTGGTGGTGCTCGTCGTGGGTTCAGGAACGCCGATGTTAGACGATCGTGGGTGTGGCTGGCGACGTGAACGGCGTGTAAAACCGGCTGGGACGTCATAGGAATCCCGTGACGGTCCGCCGGAGAGAGCTTGCCGGTGGTCCGAAGTCTTGAGACATCCTCGATATTGGCCTGACGGCTCGACTGGGAGAACCCCACGCCGTACAGGCCTTCAGTCGGGCGCAGGCTCATGATGGCCCCGTAGGTGTCGGCATTGCGCTACCGTGTTGATCTCGTTGTTGCGCAAGGGCGTATTCAGGATCGCGGTAGCCGGGGTTGGCCAGAGAGTCGACCGACGATGACGCCGCCGATCGCCACACCGTTTGCCGTCCGGGAAGCGGTGAGTGCGAACCAGTTACTCGACGTGGGGCGCGAAGTCCGTCCTTGTTCGTCTTCGGGTTTGGGCGGCGACGCGACCAGCCGTACCGAGTTCAGCGGCCTCGGTGAAGGCCGCCGATGCGAAGTCGAACCGCGTCGGCGGAGAGGCCACAGCCTTGACCGTGGTGGTCTTCAGACCCAGTGAACGGCTGGAGCCATCGGCCGCGGAAATAGCGCCGACACGACAGGCGGTGTACCGTTGAAATAGATCGACTCCTCCGACGTACGGGGTCGAGCCGTCGGCGAGGCCTCGATGGGTTCACATCATTGGCCGACGGCAATAACCAGATCGCGGTTGAATTCAGGTCGCAGGCCGCGAAGTTGGGCAGGACTGCTCGTTTCGCCGGCCGCCGGGGCGGCGGGGCAGGCTGACGTATTCCGGCGACGTCAGACCGTGTTGCCGACGACAGCCTGATCCACACCACGCCGTTGATCCGGGCGGTGGGCGGGCGTCGACCGATACCGTCTGCGGATCAGCCGCCGCCCATCATCGCGCAGGCCGGTGCGGAATCAGACCGGCGAGCGAAAGATGCTCAAAGACGCGCAGGTAGCGACCAGGGCGAAGTGGCGACGCACGTGCTCCGTCGAAGTTACGACGCCACCTGGGTTCCGGCGGGCGTACTTGACCGGAAGCATCGCCCTCCACCAGGTAGTAGGGGCGACGCGGGATGGAGGAGACGTTATCATCGAGACCGTACGTCGGTGGAACTTATGGACGTGGCGTCCGACGATCGTCGGAGCGCAGTCGAAATCGGGCCTCCCCTGGAAGACAGCGGCCCGCGGTCGGCGCCCAGGTGAACGGTGACACTGGCCGATCCCGCTCGTCGACGGGGACGACGAAAACGTATTCAACGACAATCGCCTGCCGGGCGACAACGGGCGGTAGCGCGTCGAGCGGACTCAGCGGGGAAGTAGAACGCCATCCGGCTCCGTAGGAACGTTCACCACAAAGACCCGGCAGAGACATCTCTTCATTTGTGTTATTTCCCACGATCTTGGAACAATGATGCACTTCCGATCCTAACGCCGGGATGACCGTCAGATCGGTCCGCCCGCAACGCCCCCGATCTGCGCGGCGAGACCGTCGTCAGACCCGCGGGCTGATCGAGCCCTGGGGTGAGCGGATCGTCCGCCTCCGGCTCATGGACGTAAATCTGCTCGTCGCCGGATCCGAGGCAGTGGACGTCGGGCAGGGGCCGCCGTGACATCAGGCACGACAGTCGGATCCGGAGTCCGCGACAGGTTCGGGTGAGTTCACGGACTCCTCCGCGTCGGCGATCTCATCGGCCTGGAGCGTGCCAGTGGGGAGCAACCCGCGAGCAGCGCGGAGGAAAAGGCGGCGACGCATGGGTCTGGTCACTGACGCGGATGGGCCCCAGGCGCCCGCGCCTAACCGGGTACGGGAACGCGGTCGTAAAGCCCCGGACCTCCTCGCGCGATAGCTGACAGCGCCACCCCGACCGTCGCCCATCCCGGAAGGTGCATCGTGACCGCCCCAACCCCAGAGTCTGAGGATCGCGATGATCGGGACGCGGCGTGCCCGCTCGCTACGGCGGTTTCGGACCGCGATCGAGAGGTCGGTCGCCGCCTGGCCGACCAGGGAATCATCGCGTGCTCGTCTCCCACCAACCCCGATGCCTCACCCCCACCACGCGTACCGAGGCATGCATCGTCGAGCTGCCCGCCATGCGGCGCAGTCTGGAGACCCTGTCACACGGGCCTCGATCACCCACCTGCTGACCAGATCCACCCCGATGTCGCGCCCGTGTTCAACTCCGCAAACTCCCTCTTCCTGCCCGCCCGCGCCGCCCGGATCCCCGTAGCCGCATGTGACGGCCTGGAGTGGAAGCGAGCCAAATGGGAGCCCGACGGTCAGCGCACTACCCGGGCGGCGGGTACCGCGATGCGCTTCTCCGACACTGATCGCCGCCAGGGGCATCGCCAGCTACGCCCAGGGTTCTCAGCTTGCGAAATAACCTACGGCGCCCGCGATGACGCCACCATTTCGCCTGGGCCGGAAGGCTCGACTGTGAGCGCGCGCGGGCATCTCACCGGTGGTGGCGCGCTTCGGATCGAGAATCACGTCGACGTCATCGTCGACGGCCTACACGCGCTGCAGCCCGCCTCCCTCTGGTCGTCGTCAATCGCCCCTGCGCCGGCGAGTACACCCGCCGGATCGCCTCGCTGGCCGACGCCCGCGTGCGCACTCCTGGGCCAGGGTGTGGGACCAAGGAACTGTGACCAGCTCTACGGGGCTCTCGTCTGCACTACCACGGCACTCCGTGGGCGGCACAATCCTCGCTGCTGCGCGCCCTCAGCTCAGGGCCGCCGTCGACGCCTTCGACGTATGCTTCAACCAGGAGGGTCTAGGCGGGCCGGCCGCTTTACTGGACGGACGCGGACGTCGCCTGGTCTCGCCTCCGCGGGCCGGCCCCGATGCTTCAGATCGGGCGGGGCCGGCTGACGGGCGCGCCCGCCTCTACGACTGGGACGAGGTCGCCGACCGCTACGAGGCACTGGCCCGGCGCCTGGCTGCGCGGGGCCCGTCCAGCTTTCAGCCCAGCGGCAGGCGCACGGGTGAGCATGAACGGGCGGACGAGAACCATTCTGGTAGCCCATCCTCTTCGACCTCTACGGCTCCGACCGTCAACTGCACAGAACGATCCGGCTCTGATCGATGCTGACACCAGGTCAACGGCCCCTGCCGCAGGCGAACGCTCGTCCCGAACTGGAGGCCTCGGCGCGCGGTGGCGGTCGTGCCTTCACCGTGCTGCGCAAGTCCTGCTGAGTCTCCCGCTCACTGGCCGGGCTGGCGCGGGCCATCGAGAGATCGCCCGGCTGCGCTCCTGATCAGAGGCTGACGGCGCTGACCTCCTGCTGGTCAACACCGTGACCCTGCCGTGATTAGGCTCCCGCGGAACTATTGCCGCCAGGTGCCGGTGCTCGCCGCACGTCCACGAGGCCGAGGACACCCAGAACCTGCTGGTGCGCGCGGGCTCAACGCCCCGCTGCTGGCCGCCTCCACGTCGTGGTCAACTCCCGGGCCGCCCGCGATGCCCTCGAGCGCGCCCAACCGCTGCTGGGCAGCGCACGAGTGGTTCACAGCGGTTCCGGGCCCGCAGGCCAAAGGCCGACGCCGCTGCGCAGCGCACACGCCACGCTTCCCGCGTCGCCATGGTGCGGGCTCTCCCCGCGCGGTCGACGGCGTCGCCCTGGATGCGCTGGGGCACTTACCTGCGCGCCACGACGGGCTGGAACACCTCGCTGAGCGTGTGCGGCACGGTCTTCCCCGGCTGAGTGGTACGGGGCCGAGCTGCGCAGGCGCTGAGCAGCCGACCGCAACCAGGCACGTGGAGCTGCTCGGCTGCGTGCACCCGACCTGGCCGGTGCTCGACGGGGCCGACGCCATCGTCGTTCCCTCGAGTCGAGCCCTTCGGCAACACGGCGGTCAGACCGCACGCCGCCACGACCGCTGGTCGCCTCCGGGTGCAGGGGCTGGCGGAGTCATCACCGACAGGGTCACCGGGCTGCTGGTGGGCCCGGCTCGCCGCGGACGCTCGCCGACGCGCTGCTCAGCCTGGTAATTTGAGCCCTCCCTGGCCCGCGCTGGCCAGGCGGGGAGGCCGCCAGGCGCTGGGGTCGAGCGGTACCGGGCGGCCGCCATGGCCGGGTCGTCGACGGCATGCTGGCCGACGCGCGTATGAGCGAAGGCGCTCGGGCGTCGCGCACCTTCGAGATACCGCCCGGGCGGCGCCAGGGACCGGCGCGTAGACGGCGTAGCCGACCAGCATGACGCCGTGAGACCCACACGAACGCCACGGGCGCGGCAGCTGCGCGAGGACAGCGCGGGCTGCGTAATCAGGTCGGCACGGAGGCACTTTCGATTTGGCCGGTCAGGCTGCCTCGTCTCCAGGCCAGCGGCGTGCCGCCGTCGGTAACGCGCAGCTGGTAAGGTGAGGATGTGGCTGAAGTGGATGCTCTGCACCGCCCCGAAGGCCAGCGGCGCGACAGCGCCGCCGTCGGCGGGCGTCGTGCAGAAGCGGAAGAGGCTGATGGCGATCGCCGCGTGGATGAAGATGGAGAGCTTGATGACGTCGGCGACGCGGTCGAGACCACTCCCCGCTGCCACCCGGAGCCCGCCGTGGCAGCGCCGGGCGGGCTGGCCGTCGGCCAGAAATCGAGCGTAGCCGGGGCGAGCAGCGGGAGGTGTCGGCCCGCCGAGGCGCCATGAACGGCGATGGGCACGATCCCCAGATAGGTGCAGCAGGCCGACAGACCCGTCACCTGGTCGGGCGTCAGGCCGACGCGATGGGCGGGCGCGGCCCGCACCCGCCGACAGGACCCGGTTGTGATGCGCGGTAGGCAGGGCGCCCGCGTTGGACTTCTGCGCCGCGGACCCAGCGCCGCGCACGGAGTCGAGACGCGAGGAGCAGGCAGCTGGATGCTGGCATCATCTCTCTCGGTCGTGTCAGATTGCATCGGTGCGAGCGCGGGCTCGGCATCGCCGAGCAGGCCGTGGCCGCAGTCTAGGACAGTCGGCTCGACGACGCGCCGGACCGGCGGGGGCGCGCTCGGGTTCGTCGTTCCGCTCCCAGCGGCTGCTTTTCGCCCGGCGGCGTGCGGGCCCGCAGCCGCCCCCGTCGGCGCGCGGCTCCGCCCGCGGCTTCACGGCCGCCTCCTCCTCTCGGCCGCGGGCGACGCGGGTCGCTGGAGCCACCACACACAGCAAAGTGCACGAGCTGGCACGCTGACGGAGACCACGGGAGCCGGTGACGGCCCCGCCACAGAAGGCCGGGATGAGCGCAGGACGGCGCCAGGTTCATCCACCGACGACGAGCACTCGGCACGCCTGGGCGCGCAGCGCCCGCGGGTCGGTCGCGCTCGCATGCCTGGCAACAGCTGGCGGCCTCGATCTGTCTGACGTTGGCGGCGTTGGCGACCAGCAGCGTCATCGGCAGCTCGAGACTTCGTCAGGCACGAACGTGACCCACGGCGTGACCACAAAGCAGGCGAGGCAGGCCCGCGCGGGCCGGCAAGCGCCGGCCGCCGCGAGGAGAGGAGAAGTTCGTCCGCCCTGGGCGCGCGCCTTAGCGAAGTGGGGCCACATCGCTATACGCCCGTCCACAGCGACCGATGCGTCTGGGTGAGCAGGCCGAACAGCTGCTACGGCGAAGCTGGTGCTGCGCGAGGGGCCTGGCCGACCCGCGCGGTGGGACAGGAGCAGGCGGTCGGTCTGGAAGGCGATAGAGCGACGGGACTGCAGAAGCGAGCGCCCGCGGTGTCGATGATCTCTTTGACCATCGCGCGCGCCCGCCACGCAGCCGGGCGCGTCTGCGCTACCTCTGGCCAGCGAGCGGTGGCCGCCAGGCCGCGACTATGCAGATGATCGAGACGAGACGTGTTGGCCACGTGGGACATCACCGGCGCGCTGTTGCCCGGCACTCCAGACGGGTGACGACGGCGAGCGGCAGCATGCAGGTCAGGGCCAGAGACGATCCCTGGCTGATGACCTGCGTGGCCGAGCGCCCCATCCCACGACCACCCGCTGCCCCGACGCTCTCGGCGGCAGGGCGGCGGCATCTCAACAGGCACAGGAGTCGCGGTCGCCGCCGCCGTCCATGAGCTTGGCGCCCAGCAGCAGCCACGGGCCCCAGCGGTCAGGCAAACGCTAGCGGTGGCGATGATCAACGCGCAGCCGAGGAGCACTCGGATGGCGGTGGTCGGGACCCGTCGCACGACCATCGATGATGAAGATCGCTCGACGCCGCGTTGAGGATGACGACACCGATGCCTAGATCCGTGAAGGGCATGAGGGCTGGGAGGTGGCGGGCAACCCGTACTGGGCGTGGGCGTCGGACGAAGTGGCCGATGATGAGCCGGGTGATGGGTCGAACACCCGGCCGCCGCAGCGACGACGACCTGGCCATCGCGCGCGGCCTCCGGCGCCCACGACCCTGAGGAGGACCCCGGAGAGAGGTGCGAGCGGTCAGTCATCGGTGGGTCTCCTCGAAAAAGCGGTGATATGTGGGGTGAAGGCTAACGAACGGATAAGCTGGTGACTCCTACTCACGGGCGTCACGACCACCGGCGGGGTCACGGTAGCGTGCAGAACAACCGTCCCCGGCGGAGACGCGAAGGACGCCCGCAGGGCGGGGAGGGCACTCACGGGCTCCACCGACGGCGGACGGACGACAGAACACAGCAACCGAGCAGAACAGACGGCACGCGCACGACGGACACGACAAAGCAGCACAAGCAGCACAACTGGCATTCAGCGTGAACAGCACGCCGATCATCGGCACAACGCACTCACGGAAGCGCCGACGCCCACAATCGCCTCGGCCCACGGCGCCTCGTCACGACAGGCGCTCGCCTGAGCAGCGCGCGCAGCTCCCTGCCTCGCTGGACTCGCCGACCTTCACCTCCTGGCCGGTCATGCGCCGCGACCTGCTCACCTGGCTCGTCCTGGGGGACCTGGCCGCCGTCATGCCCCACGGCTCTCGCAGGCCGACGGCGTCGGCGGGATCTCTCCGACCGCCGCGGACGCGATCGATGATGCTGCTCTCGTGGGCCCTCAGGGCGCTGCGAGTCGACGTCATCGACCAGGCCCGCTCCGGCTGGGGCCACGTGCTGCCCGCCGCCGTGGTGGCCGCTCCGCTGGCCATCATCCTGGGTGCAGGCGCTTTCGCCGCACGACGCCGACCTCCATCCTCGTGTCGCTGGTCGTCCAGGCCAGCCCTGGCCATCGCAAGCCGCGTCGTCGAGGCGCCTGGCTGCGCCGCTGCTGCATGGACGGCCACGGACCGCCGCACCCTGATCGTCCTGGGCACCGGGGCCGGGTCATCCTGCGCCAGCTGCACCGCCACCCGGTGACGGCTTCCTCGTCGTCGCTACCTGTCGGCCACCACCGCGTCCGCTCGCCCTCAGCCCGCACCCCTGGGCGACCGACTCGATCGCCACACGGTCCACTCCGAGCACATCGACGTCGTCGCGGCACCTCGGCGAGGTACGCCGGACTCACTGGTCTGCTCGGTCATGCGCGCTCTGGGCGGCCCCCGCCCGCCTCTCGTCGCCCCCGGACTGCAGGACGTGGTCGGCCGCATGCGCGGACTGCCGGTGACCACGGCTGGAGCGGCCTGATCGACGTCGCAGACTGCGCCGGGTGCGGCTGGTGAAACCAGGACGTCGTCGACCGCCTCGTCGGCGCTCTCCTCCTCACCCTCGCCGGCCCGATCCCTCTCATCGCCGGACCGCGGGCTCCGCCTGGACTCCCCGGGCGCCTTCTCACCCAGACCCGCGTGGGCGAGAGGCGGGCCGTTCACCATAGTCAAAGCTGCGCTCCATGTCGTCGACACGGACGCGCCGCGCGCGCCGTCGTCGCCGCCGGCGAGGACGCCGGCTAACAGGTCCTGTTCAAGGACGGCGGGACCCGCATCACGCGGTGGGCCTGTGCTGCGCCGCACCTCGCTGGACAAGCTGCCCCAACTCTCTCAACGTCGTACGCGGGGACGTGAGCCTGGTCGGTCCCAGGCCGGCTCTGCCCCATGGTGGCCGAGTACGACGCGAGGCCAGCGCCGCCTCCTGGTCAAGCGGGTCTGACCGGCCTGTGGCGATCTCGGGGCGCTCGGACCTGTCCTGGGACTCCACGGTGCGCCTGGACCCTCACTCGTGGAGAACCGTGGCGGACATCTCGGTGTGGAGATTCTCGCGGGCACGCTGAAAAGCCGTCGTCGGGGGACGGGGAGCCTACTGATGCTCACCGGCTACGTTGCCGAGTGGCTGCGACGCTCCACATCGGACACCTCAACATTCTCACGTCGGCGGCCGCCCGGTGCGACCGCCTCGTCGTCGGCGTCGCCACCGACGACTCCTTGGAGCGCATGAAGGGCCGTCCTTGCCATCGTGCCCCGCCGAGCGCATGGCGCTCGTGGGCGCACTACGGATGGTCGACGCTGGTCGTGCCGGATTCGATCCAGGACAAGCGCCTGGCCTGGCGCGTTCCCCCTTCGACGTCCTGTTCGGGGGCACCGACTGGGAGGCACCGGCAAAGGGCCGCGCTGGAGTCGCAGATCGCTGAGGTGGGGCGCGGGTCGTCTATCTACCCTACACCACCTCTCGACGATGCTCGCCGGTGCTCGCTCAGGAGGTCGCCGCGCACGGTGCCGGACGAGGGGTGAGGGACCGTGCCCTGCCCTCGCACAGCGCCACCCGGTGCAGCCGCGCGGACGCGCGACCGGCGGCCGGGTCTCACGGCCGCCTGCGGCTCTCATGCTCGCGGCTGGCCGTCGCCGCCTGGCTGCACGAGGGGCGCCTCGCAGGCCGACATCGAGACTCGACGACGGCGGCGTGCGGGTCACCAGCACGCAGCACCTCGTAGCGCGCCTGAACTACCCTCCCGCCAGGTCGACGGCGCCATCCGCACTACCTCGGCAGCTTCGACGTCACCCAGGCGCCGACCACGTCCTGGTCCCGGACGCCTCCTCGACTCTGTCTCGACAGTGGACCGTCATCTCCTGTCCACCCGGGCACGCCGCTGACAGAGGCCGCCGTCTCCCAGGGCACCGACCAGGTCATCGCCAGACCCGGCCGAGGGACCGTGCGGGCCTCCTCGGTCGACGCCGTCGGCTCGCTGTCCTCGGCACGCGCTGATCGAGAACCAGCCCGACGTCGTGGCGGTCGCCGGGACGGACGGATCCGTCCACGCCGTGTCCAAGACCGGCACGATCACGACCGTTTCCGGTGCGCGCGCGGCTGGGCGAAAGCCGACAGCGAATCGAGCCTCGCTGACTGCGGGAACCGACGTCGCCGTGACCGCCGTCGGCGGGGACACCATCGTCCTGGAGCGCGGCACGGCGTGCTCCACCTGCCCGGCGGCGGGACCTCGACCTGGGCGAGGCCGGGCTGACCACTCCAGCAGCCGGGCCCCGCCTCCGACACCGTCCTGGTGGCCTCCCGCACGCAGCCTGATGTCCGTGAACCTGGACGGCTCCAGGGCTCGACGAGCTGCCGGCGAGCGAGGATGGCGAGCCGGTCGACGGCGTGGCCGCCGCCCCGTGCGCCTGGGCGAGTGCGCGTACTCCCGCCTGGTCGGGGTCGGGCCAGTTCGTACGCCAGTGACAGGGCGTCAAGGACCCGTCACGATGCAAAGCTCGTACTCGTCACCGCCCGGTCTTCCCGCGTCAGCAGGACGCCATTCGTCAGACATCGCCGAGGGCACGGTATGGCTGCCCGACGACGAGCTCGTCCTGGTCGAGAACTGGACGGACGTGACCTCGCGAGACCGACGAGACGGCGGATGGCAAAAGACGACTCGGCGCAGACCACCGATCCAGACCCTGCCCGAGCGCACCGAGGAGAACCACGCGCGAGGCCGTCGACGACTCCTTCTGGATTGCGCCGCCGCTCCACCATCCTACCGGTGCTGGCCAGCGACTCCGACCAGGACGGCGACGTGCTCCACCGCCATCTCCGGCGAGCCGCGGAACGCCAGGGTGGATCGAGGCCCAGGAGGGCCTGGCCCTGCGCCTGGAAGTCGCCGACGACCGCCGGCGCATCATCACGGTGCCCTACACGGCCGACGACGGGCGGGGCTGACACGACTCGGCCGTGGCCACAGTCGACGTGCCCTGGGACGTCAGCACGCGCCCGAGCAGATCCACGACCCCGAATCGTGGTCTCGGGCTCGCCTCCGCCTCTGCCGGTGTGCTGGGCGCTGGCAGGACCCGACGACGACACCCTCTGCCTGGTCTCCGCCCAGGGCGAGGGCATGGATGTGCGCACGGCGACAGGGGCACGGTCGCGTGCTGCGACCTGACAGGCGCGCCCGGCACCGTCGCATGACGGTGGTCGTCTCCGACGGGCGCGAGACGACCGCGGGAGCGGTCGACGTGGACGTCCAGCCCGCCGAGGCGAGCGGCGAGCCGATCGCCAGCGCCGACCACGTTCAGGTCGTCGCCCGGCACTCGAGGCGGTCTTCTCCCCCGCTGGACAGCGGCACCTCGGTGGCAGACACGCTGAGCCCTGGCGGTCTGGACGACCCGCCCCGCCAGCACCGCCGAGATCAACCGCCAGGCGAGGGACCGTCACGTTCACCGCCGAGGGCGGCGGAACCTACTACCTGGGCGCGACGTCACGGCCCGGCGCGGCGGTGGCCAAGGGATCGTGCGCGTCGACGTCATCGCCGCCTCCGACTCCTCGGTGCCGCCGGTGCCGAGGTGACACCGCTCTGCTGCGCGGGGCGGGTCGGTGACCATCGCCCCCGCTGACAACGACTGACCCTCCGGAGGCATCCTCGTGCTCCAGTCGGCCTCGACCCCGGCTGATTCGGGCGTGACGGTCGGTCGTCGACCCTCGCTGCTGGAGATCACCTCGGCGGGGGCCTGCCCCAGAGCGTGGACCTGGGTACACGGTGTCCAGCGGCGCCTCGAGCGGCGACCGGGCGGGTCTCGGTCGTCCCCATCACCTCGGGCGAGGCCCAGGTGCCCGGTCACGGCGGCCGACACGGCGGGCGTGGTGCGAGTGGGCGACGTCGTCACGGTGCCCGTGCTCAACAACGACACCTCGCCGTCGGGTCTGGCGCTGTCGCTGTCCGATGAGCTGGGCACCGCCGGAGACGCGCTCGGCGCGGCCTGGGTCTCCGAGGACAGCGTGCGCATCAAGGCCGGCGACGTTCCGGGGCGCACGACGCTGACCTACACCGCCACCGACACGCTGGGTCAGACCGCCTGCAGCCCGACTCGACGTCAGAGTGCGCGATCGCGACGACGCCGCCAACACCGCAGCCGCAGTGCCTGGAGGCGAGCACGAGTGGCCGGTTCGCCGTCAGACATCACTCGTGCCGATGGACGGTATCGATCGACGGCGACTCGGTGAGTCTGGTGGGCCTCAACCAGCCTCCGACGGGCGGCACCCGTGCAGGTGGACAGCGCTGGCTGACCTACCCACCGACGGCAGACGGCACGGACACGTTCACCTACCAGTCCAGGACCGCTTTCGGCGCAGGCGAGCGCCACGGTGCGCGCTCGGCGTGGCGCCGACGTCGGCGACCAACACGGCCCCGACCGCCACCGACGACACGGTCGTGGCCAAACCGGGGACGCACGGTGGCCGTGGACGTCCTGTCCAACGACCTGGACGCCGACGGGGACAACCTGGTCCTGGAGGGCACCCCGTCTCGCGACGACGACGCCCTGGGGGTGTCGGTGCGCTCAACCGCGTCATCCTGAACCTGCCCGCCACCGAGGCGTGCGCACGGTGCGCTACATCGTCTCCGACTCCGCGGCGGCACCGACGCGGCACCCTGACGGTCGACGTGAGGGCGACGCTCCCCAGGCCAGCCGGTCGGCGTGGACGACTGCGCGACCGTGGACAAGGTGGAGGCCGACGGTTCGTCACCGTCCGGTCTGGACAATGACTCCGACGCGGACGGCTCGCCCTGGGGATCTGACCCTGACCACCGACGACGCGGCGCCCAGGTGATCGACGGCCAGTCGATCCGGGCGACGGTGAACGACCAGAGGCGATTCGTGCTAGTACACCGTCACGGACGTCGACGGGCTGACGGGCCATGCCGTGGTCGTCGTGCCGGCACGCTCGAGCTGCGGCCGCGGCTGAACTCCTCCGCCGTGCCGTGCGCATCCCGCCCGAGCCGCACCAGCGACGTGGACCTGTCGTCCTTCATCACTCTCGCGCGCCGGCACGTCGCTGAGCGTCACGGACCCCTCGCTCTGCGTACGGGCACCGGTCTGGGCGACGCGCCGTCGGAGGCAACGGCGGCGCGCTGTCCCTGACGCCGACGACGGGCTTCACCGGGCAGACCTCGGTGACGCTCACGGTGGCCGACGGCACCGGTGACGACGCCCTGAGCTCGACGCTGACGCTGCCGGTTCTCGTGGGTCCTCGACGAACACCGCCCCGTGCTGACGTCCCCGACGCAGATCTCGGTGGCGCCCGGCGAGAGCGCCGTCACCGCCGACCTGGCCGCCATGACCAAAGACGCCGACGGCGACCGGCTCAGCTTCGCGCCAGCTCACCGTCGGCCGGCTTCGATGTGACCTGTCCGGCTCGATCCTCGTCGGTCAAGGCGGCCGATGACGCCTCCATCGGCACGACGGGCAGCACGACGGTCGCCGTCGACGACGGGACGAAACCCTCCGGTCAGCGCCGAGATCCCGCTGCGGGTGGTCGACTCGACCAAGCCTCATGACGACGACGCCGGCGATGCTGGTCTCGGACGGCTCGCCGGTGACGGTGGACGTGGCCTCCTGGTCACCAACCCCTTCCCCGACAAGCCCATCACGCTGTCCGGGGGCCGAGCGATCACCTCCGGTCAGGGCACCGTGACGACGTCGGGCACGACGCTGACCATCAGTCCCGCCGCAGGCTTCACCGGGCGCCTCGTCGTGGGCTACGGCGTGCTGGACGCCACCGGCAGCGCCGCCCGCGGCGTCAGCGGAACCGTGACGGTGACGGTCGCAGGCGTCCCGGAGGCCCCGGTCGGGGTGAGCGCGGAGCCGCAGGGGCTCGAGCGCCATGACGGTGACCTGGTCGCCGGGCGCCGACCACGGGGCGCCGGTCACCTCCTACACGGTCACCGAAGTCGGCAGCGCCGGCTCGTGGACCTGCACGGGCTCGCCGTGCCTGGCCTCGGTCTGAGCGCCGGCGGCCCTACTCCTTCCAGGTGGTGGCGACCAACGCCGCGGGCAGTTCAGCGCCCTCGGCCGCATCGGCGCCGAGGGCACCGTCGGTCACGCCCTCCGCACCCACGGGCGTCACTCTCGCCAGGCGGCCAGGGCGGGTGACCGCCTCGTGGGCGCCCGTGAGCGCGGCGGCTGGGACGTCGCCTACGAGGTGGAGCTCTCCGACGGCCAGACGGCAGACGACGGCGGGACCTCGCCTCCTTCTCCGTGAGCCCGGGCAGTTACGTGGCCGCGGTCCGCGCCGTCCTGGCCTCCTCGGGCGCCTCGCAGTGGGCGATGTCGAACGCGGCCGGGCCGTGGAGCCCTCCCGGCAGGCCGTCGGTGAGGCAGGAGGCGGCGGGGTCACCGTCTCCTGGAATTCGGCCGGAGCGGGGTCGGGCGTGATCTACACCGTCAACGTCTCGGGTGACGCCACGACCTCAGTCGGAGCGGGCTCGGGCTCCTCCGCCTTCGTTCCCCTGAGTCCCGGTTCCTACAGTGTCACCGTCACCGCCTCCCAGGGCGGCAGCTCCGCGACATCGCCGTCGGCGGACGTCCAGGTCACCGGCGCCCCGCCCGCGCCCTCCGTGCCCGTCATCGCGGCCTACGGCGCCTCGGGCACGCTCGAGATCGCCACGCCCCGCCACTGCGGTGGCCGGCAATGGCTGGAACGCCAACGACCTGACGTGCAGTACTCCGTCGGCAGGTGGACCTCCGGCACGACCCTCACCGGTCTGAGGAACGGCACGGAGTACACCGTGCACGCCCGCACCGTCGCGTCCGACGGATCGGTTTTCGGCATCGGTGACCGGCAACTCCGCCACTCCCTACGGGCCTCCCGGAACGCCGTCGGTGACCTGCTCCCCCTCCGGAACCAGTGTGAGCTGCTCCTTCACGCCGGCGGACACCGGCGGGCGTCCCGTGTCCTATCAGCAGGCGAATTCCGCCGCCGAGGGACGGCGCCACGTCGGTGCCGCGGGGGCACGAGCCCCTCTACGACGTCGGCCCGGGAGAGGGGCCACCTGGTGCGTGCGGCCTCAGCGACGCCGGCTCCTCGGCTGGTCCCACGACTCGGCCACGGCGAACGGGTGGACATCAGCACTGAAAAAGGAGCTTTCAGATCGACTGAATACCGGAGGCCGCCTGCTCCGAGCAGGATTACCAGGAGACCGGCTTCTTCCGCGGCTGGTGCTGGAGAATCGTCCTGGACGTCTCGGGCTTCAACCGAACAGCAACGTCTCGTGCTCCTACCAGTACCGGGACCGTCAGGACGGGGATCTCAAGTCCTACACCGGACGTTCACCGTCATCAGCGGGGCGGGGCCCGCACGTGTTCCCGCACCGGGCCCGAACCCCGATCTGGGGTCACCTGCACTCAGCAGTAGATCGTGTACCCTCTCTGCCGCGTCCACACATCCGACTTTCTAGGAGGCCCTTCGCTCATGGCCCTCACGCAGGATAACGCGGCCTGGTTCGCCGACACCTTCGCGCGCATCGTCGACAACGTCGGTCAGGCCCTCCTGGGCAAGCGGGACGTCGTACGCCTGGCGCTGACGACCATGCTCGCCGAGGGTCATCTCCTCCTGGAGGACGCACCCGGCACCGGCAAGACCGCCCTGGCCCGCGCCCTGGCCGCCACCGTCCAGGGGACCCATTCGCGCGTCCAGTTCACCCTCGACCTGCTGCCCAGCGACATCACCGGGCGGACGATCTTCGATCAGAAGACCGGCAGTGGACCTTCCATCCCGGCCCCGTCTTCGCCTCCCGTCGTCTGGCCGACGAGATCAACCGCGCGAGCCCCAGACCCAGTCCGCCCTGCTGGAGGTCAGCGGAGAGTCCACGGTCACCGTGGACGGCGTGCGCTCACGGACCGGACGCCCCTTCATGGTCATCGCCACCCAGAATCCGATCGAGGCGGGCGGGCACCTACCGCTCGCCTTGAGGCCCAGTCGACCGTTTCCTGATGAAGACGACCATCGGCTGCGGACGCGGCCCTGACCAATTCTCGCCGGCTCCGCCAATCGGACCGTCGATCGTCGCTGAGCACCGTCATCACCGCCTCGGCGGTCGCCCAGATGGCGGACCTGGCTGCCGGCGAATCACGTGGACGACTCGGTGCTGGACTACATCGGCGCCCTGGTCGAGGCCACCCGCAGAGTCCCCGACACGCGCCTGGGCGTATCCACCCGCAGGGGCCATCGTCATGACCCGCACGTCCGAGTCTGGGCGGCCTCCCGACGCGCCTACGTCCCTCCCGGACGACGTCAAGGATCTCGCCGAGACCGTCTGGGCCCACCGGCTGGTCATGGATCCCCGATGCGAGTTCTCCCGGCGCCACCGCCCGCGGGGTCATCACCCCGCGCCCTGGAGACGCCCGCGCCCACCCGACTCTGGGGCCGGAACACACCCGCGCGGCCATGCCCTGAGCCGCGCCCAGCACCGCCGCGCACGGGCGCGGGCGCGCCCGCGCGCGGCATGCACCCGCGTGGCACAGGTCGATCCACTGCGGCGCATTATCGACGGGGTCGGCCTCGGGCTGGGCGCGCCTGGTATCGTCACCCCACTGGATGGGCCTGCCTGGCGCTCCTGGTCGCCACCGGCTGGCCGCGCTCCGCCTGGGCTGGCAGGAGGCGCGGGCCGCGGACCGCCGTGCTCGCCGTCATCGCGGGCGCACCTCATGGCTGTGGCTCCTGCCGCGCGGCAGCCCACCGCGCGTCCATCACAGGCTCCTCAGCCGCGGGTGACGGTCGGCGACAAGCGATCATCCACCTCTCCGTGCTCAACCTCCCATCCGCTACCTGCCGCGCATGGAGATGCCGGGTCGGCCCCAGCACTCTGCGCCTACCGCCGTCCACCTGCGGCCGGCCGCCGTCCTGACGCGGCTGGTCACCCACCGCTCGTCGCGGCGTCGTCGCGTCGGCCGTCGTCTCGGTGTCGCCGATCCCGTCAGGCTGCTGCGCGACGCCGAGCGCACCAGGGCCAGCTCGTCCATCATCCGCGCACCGTTGGCGCGGGCTCCCTGTCACGGCCTCATGCGCGACGTGGAGGCCGTCACCAAGACTGTCCGAGCTCGGCGTCTCGTTCCGCCCTGCGCGACTACGTGCCGGCGACACGCCTGCAACGTCCACTGGCTCACTGCCCGCATCGGCCGCCTCCATGGTCCGCCAGTTCGAGACACCGTTCCAGCCTCCTGATCCTTCTGGACTGCCTCATCGACGACTACGAGGTGGAGGGGACTTCAGACAGGGGTGTCGGTGAGCCTGCTCCTGGCGCTGGCCGCCGTCGGCGACGGCGCGAGATCGCGCTGGCGACCCAGAGAGGAGCTACCGACCACCGCGGGCTGCGGCTCCTCGACGCCTCGTGCCTGGTGACACCGACCGCCGAACAGGGCTGCGACGATCTGGCCAGCCAGGCCTGCGCCCGCATCCCGAGGCCTCCGTCGTCATCCTGGTCACCAGTCAGCGTTGTCGAGGCGGACGCTGGCGCGCGTGCGCACCCTCGCGCCGTTGGACGCGGTCGCGCTGGCTCTGCGCTGCGGTTCCGAACGCCGCGGGTCGCCACCGCTCGGTGGGCGGGCCGGCGAGGACCGACCGCCTACGACCTGGACCGGGTCAGGTCTTCCGCCATCGCGGGGAGGGCGTCTGCGAGGCGCCCCCGCCGGGCCAGAGGCCGGAAAGCACCGCCGGCCTGCGGGAGCTGCACCGCCCGCGCGGTGGGTCGACTTAGCTCGTCGTCATTCTGGAGCTCGTCGCCGCAGTCCTGTTTCGTGCCGCCCTTGGATCCCCGTCAGCGATTGGCGGCCGCCGGCGAGTCGGGCGGGCAAACCGTCGATCGCCCTGGTGTGCGCCGGCACCCGCCGAAGGCTCGGCCCCCGCGCTGGCCCTGGCGGCGCTGGTCCATGCGGGCCTGGCCCGTGGGTGCTGCCGGTTACACGGCGGCGGCCGGCAGGCGAGTGCGCGCGGTGCTGGCGGCCACGGTGACGGTGTGGCGCGACGCCTGAGCCCTGCCGGTGCCAGCTGCGTCGCTTCCCGCCATGACTGGTGTCTGCCGTGGCTGGTGGGCATGGCCGGCGGTCGTCGGCCCGGCCGGGCAGCCCTAGTGGGGCACGTGCGGGTCGCCGGCACGACGGTGCTGGCGGCGGCCTGGCCATCGCCTGGGGCGATGGCGCCACCCTGTAGCCCTGGGGTGGGCGCGGTCCTGATGACCGGAGTGCGTCTGCTGTGGGCGCTGACGGCCGCGCGGTCGGCGCGGGCGCGTCGCCGAGGCGCTGGGTCGACGCCGGCACGTGGGACGGGAGGCTCGCGGCGCGGGCTGGCGCGGGTGCTCGCACTCCTGACGGTCACCGGCGCGGTCGTCGCCCTGGCCGCCCCGACGGTCCCCGCGGAAGCGGACCGTGCTGCCGAGACCTGTTCGAGGCCGCCTCTGGATCTGCTCGGTACGCCACGCCAGCTGTCCTCATGCGGACCCTGGAGCGGACCTGGCGTCGACCGCTGATGACCGCCTCGCGGGCGTGACTCCACGCATCCGCCTGGCGGCCTGGACTCCTACGACGGGCTGTCAGCGTCAACGCGCCACGTCCGGGGCCGCTTGCTTCCATCGCGTCGGCCGCGACACGCTGGCCCGCCTCGCGGGACCCGCTCCGTTCTCGCACTGAGACGAGCGTGCGCATCGACAGCTACTCTGCTTCCAGCCCGATGGGTGCCATCGGTGCCAACTCTCGGGCTGGAGGTCTCGGGTCCGAGGGCGGACGCGGTCTCGCAGAGGCCACGCACTGACGACGCCTTCTCGCCACCGAGTCTCGCCACCGCCGGCCTGACCGACGGCGACGTCCTGACCGAGCGGGTCGACGCTCCGCCGACGGCCTCGGACACCGCGACTGGCCGAGCTCGCGTCGTCGATGTCGCCCTGGGACCGGTCGAGGACGTGCACCGCCCTCCGATGCAGACTGGCCACACGACGCTGGTCGGTTTCGACACCTCGAGCGCCCTGGCCCAGATCACATCCTCCAGCAGGCGCTGCTGGCTACTACTCCGGCGGCGCAGAGCGCCCTCCAGCCCGGGCACGGCAGCCGTCTGACGGCGATGAGTGGAAGCCGCGCGCGCTGGTCGAGGGACGACGAGCAGTACCCGGTGCTCATGCAGTGCTCATGTGCCGCTCGCTGGGGATCGGCCACGTCGTCATGGAGCTTCGAGCCCGCCTGGACGGCGACGCCTCAACGTCCTGCGGGACGTCAGCGCTGCCGCCCTGGGTGAGTCTTCCGCTCGGTAAGTGGATCGCCGTCGACGTCGTCCCCGACCGCGACCGGTGCGCGGCAGACGACCGAAGGTCTCCAGCCCCGAGCGAGGTAGCTGGCCTCTGCCTACGGACCCGGCCGAGCTACCGCCGAGCCTGCGAGGATGGGGACGCTGCGGCTCCGACGATGACTGCCGGCACTGCAGCGCCGCTCTCGTCCTGGCCGTGGCCGGCGGGCTGGGGGCCGTGCTGCTGCCGATCGCGGCGGTGCTGGCGGCCAGGCGCTGCGTCGGCAGGTGCGCCGACGGCGCAGCAAGGGTGGCCGGCGTGCTCGGCGCCTGGGACGGTGTGGATCCAGCGCGCTGACTGGACGCCTCGCGCCGCCGCGCCTCACCCGGCATGCGGGCCGCTCCGAGTCTCGCGCCAGCCTTCCCGACCGCCGATCTGGGCCGCTTCGCGGCGGCGGTCGACGCGCAGATGCTTCGGTGAGGCGTGCCATCGTCGTACGCTGTGGGCACAATCTGAAATCGGCCCGACGTCATGGTCCCCGCCATGGGTTCCGGAGCGCTCCCGTACCCGCGACGCCTCGTCGCACGCCTGTCGCCGCGCTCCTGCGGCGCTCGGGCAGATCGATCCCGCTCATTCCGACGATTCGCGAATCGTCCCGCATCGGGAGGAGGCGCCGGTGACCTCGACGCCGTCGCCCCGCGAAATCGGTTTCGACGCCCGCCGCCGGTGCGCGATCGCATCATCCGCCAGAACGATCAGATCTCGTCAGCGGCGGTAACTAGGCCGGTCTCGTCCTCCTGCTGACCGCGAGTCCTCAGGGATCTTCTCGTGTGGGCGCGGCGACCGTCGTCATGCAGGCGCGGCAAACTGGTCTTAGCCCGCACCGGCTGGAGCGGCGGCGGCCGGCTCGTAAGTGCTGCCTCGTGGACGCCTCCACCGGCGGTCCGCGCGCGGCGCGCCTGTTCGTCCATGCCGATCTGCTTGTTCAGCCGCGATGATCTCCACGGCGTGCCGGAGACGATCGCCGGCGCTCGTCGGCCGCCGACCCGAACGGGCGGTGGCTAACGACCGCGTAGTCCGGGATGATGGCGGTGACGACGCGGTCACGTTCCGATCAGCGGCGAGCACCAGGGCCATCAGACCTCAGGCGGTCCCCAGACGGCAGGTGCCCCGGCGTCAGGTGCTGTCGCATCAGCCCCAGCACGCGGCTCCTCCGGACGACGGGCGCGACCGCGTCTTCCCGGAACACGTTCTTCCTCGCCCAAACGATTCCACCGCCTCGGACATCGGCAACTCGGTCGACACGACGAGCATGGGTGGCTCACTCCAGCGCCGACCGTGCCATTATATCGCTCAATTGCCCTGGTCGTCGATGCCGACCCACCGACACTTTTGCCCACCAGGGACGAAGCTCCTCTGGCATCCGCGCAGCGCGCGCCTCGCCGTGACGGCGGAGACCATCCAGGTCCGTCCCCGGCGGCGTCGTCGTCACCATCGCCGCACTGGACCGTGGATCGCCTCACCACTGACCGCATCCGCATCATCCCCCATCCACCATCAGCCGAGGCCGTCACCGTGTCCCCGTCGTGCGAGCCCGCGCCTCCGTCCCCGGACGCGCAGCCGGCGCCTCGTCCCACTCGTCCGCGTCATCACCCGGGCTCATCGGTACGGTCTCCGTCGGTCGCCCCGCCGGTGAGTCGCGCCTCTCCCGCGGCCGCTCAGGGCTGGCACCCGTCACACCGAGGATCCGCGCGCGAGCCGGCTGATGCCGCTGCCGGTGGCACCCCGATCGTGCTGGGCTCGACCACCGTCGTGAGGCCGCGACGATAACATCTCCGGTACCGCGGCGCCTGCACCTGCGGCCTGGCGGCGACGAGTCCGATCCACGCTCTCCAGGACGCGCGCGCGGCATTTGGCGCCCGTGCCGAAGGCCGGATTGTGGATCACCGACCTGCCTCTCGACCAACGCGCACGGGTCGAGGAGGAAAGTTTCGGCTCCGTGACCGGCACAGCTAAGCCCGATGCAGGCGGTTCCGCGCCCACCGGCGCCACGATCGTCTGGGCGGTGCCGCCTTCCGGGTGGAGGACTGACTTCGAGCGGCAACGCGGTCCGGCCCGGTCAGCCGGTCAGGGAGTCGGTATTCACCGGTGCGGGTCGCGCGAGATCTTGCCGTCCTGGCGCACGCTGCAAGACCTCGAGTGCAGGTGGAGCCACGACTGGGCGGGCAACGATGCGCTCACCGCCTCGTCGGCTCCGAGGTTTCATCGTCCTCTGCAGCGACCATCGCCGCGGTAAGTGGTGCCAGGTGCACGATGCCCGCCGTCCTCAAGGAACCTCCCATGTGATGGTGACCCGTCCGTCCGCGCCGAGGCGCCCTCGAGAATCGCACGCGGTTTCGGGGACCGTGGCGCCCAGGGGTCCGAGCGCGCCGTGCGAGCGTCGCGAAGGACGACGCCGGGCGGGCCTCGTCCGCGAGACCCGTGAGCGATCACGGCGCCCGCGACCACGGTGGCCAGGACCGCGCGCGCCACGCCGCGCCGACAAAAGCGGGCGGGAACCCAGGGCGATGGTCCTCGGCGCCGCCTCCGGCTCCGCGTCATCGGTCGTTCAGGGCCCCCAGCGGGCACGACGGCAGGCTCCACCGACGCGGGAGAACACGCCCGGGCGGGTCGCCTCCAGGTCGTCGACGATCCGAGCCGGTGAGCCGGCGATGCGCGTCCTCGTCACGCGTCGGCATGCAGGTCGACGGCGGTGGTGGGCGCTCCCGAGCTCGGCCTGGATCTGCTGGAAACGCCCCGTCTGCGAAGAGACAGCATCGTCCGGGTGGCGGCGGGCGGGATCCTTCTCCCGAGGCGACCGTGCGGCACCGCCCGAGGAGCGCATCAGGCCGCCCGAGCGGCGGCACGGCGATCATAACGGTAGCATGCGCGCCAATTCGTAGACGCCCTCCAGCGGGCGTCTCGAAGGGCTGTGCCCAGTGAGCATCGCGCGCTTGCTGCAGGCGGTGGCAGCCAGAGGTGGGCGTCGGTGGTCGGCTCGGCGTTGCCGGGACCCGATGAGCTGCTCGGGCGGCGCGGGGCACTCTCGCGTGCTTACTTTTGCAGACTCGCTGCTCGCGTCCGAGGCCGCCGCGGACCGCTCATCGCCGAAAATCGAAAGTCGAAGCCCAGAACGGGCCGCCGGTGAGACTGAGTGAACAGGATATTCGCAGGTTTGATGTCGCGATGGATGATGCCCGCTCCGGTGGGGCCGTCTCGACAGCGCGGCGATGCGGATGGCCGTATCCAGCGTCTCGGGATGGACGGCGCCTTCTGCCAGCCGCCTGTCTCGGCTGCGGGGCGGGCAAGCGCCATGACGATGAGGCCGCGCCCGTCGGCGGAGACGCCAGCGCCGTAGACGGACAGGATCGCCGGGTGGGAGACCTTCGCCATGAGATTATCGGACTCGGGCGGGAGGCCAGGCTGCCGGCGACGATCAGTGTCCATGATATGACCGCCACCTCGCGCGGCGGGGCATGTGCTGCTCGTAGGGTGAACGCGAATAGCCATATGACTCGATACCCGGGTAGGTGTACCCAGGAATCTCCCGAAGGGTGGGAGCTATTATCTCCGCTCACGGAAGATCCTCGAGCACGAGCGACTGGTCGTCGCCGAGATCGAGGATGTCACCGGTGCAGCACGACGGAGTCGGCGCTGGGGAGCTTCTGGGGGCGAGCGCCGTCGCGCATGACATGGTGCCGTTGCCACGCGGAGAGGTTGCGCGCGAGGACGGACCATTCGTCGAGTTCGATGAGCTACGTGGTTGCGGGAGACGGAGATCGCTCGGGGCTGGGCGCGTGACCAGGGTCGGTTCCTCGTCAGCCTCGGCGAGGCACGTCCTCCGGCGTGCAGGACGGCGTCGACCAGCGCCGGTCGGTCGAGGGATAGCCTGCCCGGAGGGGTGCTGCCAGACGGCCCAGCGGGCAGGTGATCGTGCTGGGCGGGCTGGGACGGCTCCGCGCCGCAGGTGCGGCGCACAGCACGTGAGTTGGTCGGGTGGCGTGGCCACTCGGGGCGGAAACTGCCGACAGGTACAGCGACTGACCACTGGCTCCTCCAGGCTCCTCGACGACCACGGCGGTGGACAGCGGCAGGGTGTCGGTCGAGGACTCTGCTCCTGGAGGCGGAGGTTGTGCTCCGGGGCCCGACGGCGCGCTCACCGAGCTGAACGGCACGCTCCCCAGGGTGACCAGCGGGCCGAGGGTCGCCGACTGGGTTTCTCAGGCAGGGGCAGCCTCGTCCAGCCGTCGTGGTCTCGCAGCGGGCGGCCCCGATCCCGTCCAGCGCGGCTCATCTCAGCCTCGTCGTCGAGCGCGGAGCCGAGGCGGGCCGATCGTCGGACGCCATCTCGTCCTGGACGGAGACGCCCGGGACAGAGCTTCGGGTCGTCCTGCGACGGCGGGCCATCCGCCTCCCGGGCCTCGTCTGGCTCGGCGGGGGTCGTCCGAGGAGATGTGCAGACTCCGGCGGGCTAGAGCTTGGGCAGGCTCGGCGGGACTGAGCGGGCTCGACGGCGGACCCGGCCCGGGCGCTCGAGGGAGCACGAGTCAGGTCGACGGGTTCGGACCACTCGGCATCGGTCATCTCGACGACCAGGCGAACCGTCCACAGCACGTCATCGACGTCGATGTCGGGAGCCTCGGAGCCGGGCTGTCGTCCGCCTCGGTCATCTCGACGACCTCCGGAGGCGTCGGAAGCGCGCGCGCTGCGCCTCGCGCTCGGCGAGGCGTGCGCCCACCGGCGGGCGCGAAGGACCGCGGTGCGGCCGAGGCGAGGCCCCCAGGAGCGGCCTCGCGCTGCCAGCCGAGCGGGCGGCGCCGGTCGCCTCATCACCGCCGGCGCCGCGGCCGGGCGCGACGTCGAGGCGACCGGGAGCTGCGGGCGCGACCGGCGCGTGGGCGTCGCGCCGGGCGATCATCCACCGGGCGGCGCGGCGGTGAACGACGAAGTGTGGGAGGGTCCGGGTTCCTCCGGGCGGGGGCTCCCTCGTGTGCTGGGCGGGGCGGCGTCCGTCGTGGTGGCACGAAGACGGCGGGAGGCGCCAGCGGCGTCGGCCGCGGGGCGCAGGACGAGCCGGTCCGCTCCGGGCGCGCGCTGGGATGATCGTCCGAGGCGGTCGGAAGATCTCCCGCACGTGGCGAGCCCGGCGGGCGATCGACGGACTCGCCGTCGATGTCAGACCGACCTCCCGCGGGCGGCCCACGTGCACGCCGTCGGGATCGGCACGACCAGGGCGAAGTCCGGGATGTCTGCCAGGCGCCCGCCGGCCCCGACCAGCTGATCCACGGGACCGCCGTCAGACTGGCCCGGGAGGCGCATCTCCTCCGCAGGCCGGTGACCACTTCCTCAGCGGACGGGCGGGGGCAGCAGAGACGCCGTGGGGTGCGACGCTCGTCCATCGCTCCCCTCGGCCCAACGTTCCAGCGTGCGACGCCGTGCTCGGACACGGTCTCCTCCTTCGCGACTCACCAGCGGGTTCAGGGCGGCTCTGTGGTGACTGACGGTGGTTGCGGTGGATCGGTGACTGCGGTGGGCACGTGGATCGCGAGGATCGGGATGGGATACGGCGACCGAGCGACAGCGCACGGCTGTCCCGGACGGGCCCGGCAGCCGCTCATGGCGGCTCGCCGACTCTGTCTGGGACCCTGTTCCCGTCTCACGGACGCGGCACTCGGCGGCCTCGCCAGTATATAGTACCCACGCACTAGTGTCGGCCGGTCAGCCAGCTCATGGCTGCCGCGGAAATCGACCAGGTGGGTCCCCGTTCGTGGGCCGAGATCGGTGCTGGCCAGCCCCTCGGGGTGGGTTCGAGCAACGCATGCGTCTTGGAGACATGTGGCGTCGTCGGAGGAACCGAGACCAGGCGCTCGCTGAGCCGGGCCCGCGCTCGAAGCCAGCCCAGGAGCACCGCGGCGCGTCCACCAGCACGGGCGCCCTCCGATGACCAAGGGTGTAGAGCCGTCTGCGAGCGCCGGGAGACCAGCACCATCGCGAGATCCGGTCGAGACCGGTGCGCCGCATGCCCGGTCGCATCCGCGCGCATGACCATGATCGGGGCGCGATCCCCGGGTCGCCGCACCCGCCATCGCCATCGAGGCCCGCGCGTCCCACGGCCGCCGCCCCGGGCGGAGCCGCTCGTCGTGCGGACCGGTGCAGACGCCATGCCTACAGCGCCGCCAGGGCCGGCGCCCGTGACGGCCTGCGCCGCGACGAGGCGACCGGGACGAGGCCCCGCGCACAGGGTTCGCCGGCCGTACGGACGCACGCGGGAAGCACGAGACGGTCTGACAGGCGGACATCGATCCCGCCGGCGGGAGGCGCTGCACGGGCGAGGCGGGGACAGGGCACGGTTACTAGCGCAGCCACAGCATAGAGATGGTGAGATCCCTGCAAAGTGCCACTGTGTCCGTCGACCGTCTTTGAAGACCGTCTCGACCAGCGCGGCACGCGTGTCACTATAGAAGTCACTAAGGAGACTGAAGGATGCAGATCGCCTGCCGTCACGAAGGCCTCGGCGTGGATCGTGTGCCCGGGATTCCCCGCCGGGCTGGGAGCGCGCCGAGGGCGCGTCCGCCGCACCTATGGTCCGGCCGGAGGGGACCCGCGGCGGCGCTGCCAGCCTGGAGGATCTCCTCATCGCGCTCAGACCGCATCGAGCGCCGCTCCCCTCTGGCGCGCGGCTGCTGCACATCGGGACGGCGAGCGCTGTTCGCCGTCGATCTGAGCCTGGTCGTCGTCCCATGACGGCGGCTCAGCGTATCGAGGCCGCCCACGCCACTCCAGCTCGGCCTGCTGGACAGAGAACCTGCCGGGCGCCGAGGCCGCACCGTGTGCCCCAGCCTCAGCACGGCCGGCTACTGGGCGCTCGCCGAGGGCAGGAGATGGTCGACCCTCGGACCCTGCTGCCGTGGTCGTCCTGCTGCCAAGGCGCTGCCCGGTGCCGTGGACCCTCCTCATGCGCGTGGGGCGCGGCGCAGGTCGCCCCCTGATCGGCGACGGGTCGTCGCGCATGACCATTGACCGTCGCCGCCGCTCCAGCGCTCGCGCCGACCTCGCGCGGCCCGGTGAGCACCGCCGCGACGCCCTGGGCCGGGCGGCGACGAGGGACCGCCGGCGGCCTTCGCTGCCGCGCCGGCGCAGCTCTCGGGCCCGTGTCCGCCTGACGGACCGGCGGGTCTGCAGGCGATCGGACCGCCGACCCGACGCGTCGGCGGTCCGCGCACGCGCGCACGTCTGCAGGAGGACGACCTCGCCGAGAAACGAATGGTCGGCCGGAACCATCGACCGCGCGAAAGAGCCTCCGCGATCGCCGTCTGGGACTCATCTGTCCCAAGACACATCCTGCTGCTCGCTCTACGCCACGCGGGCGGGCATGGCGTAGATCCAGAGGGCGTTCCCGTCGTGCGCGCAGGCCCGGCACCGGTGCCCCCGCCCCGCGATGGGCCGCCCCGCCCCCGACGCAGGTCAGAGTCATCATGCCCTTCGACTTTGCGCATCCGACGCCCTCCGCTCCCTCGGCCCAGCGCCGGCGTCGCACGTCGACGACGGCGGTGGGCGGCGGCTGTGCTCCTCACCGCGGTCGTGGGCCTGGCGCCCCTGATCGTCTTCTTCATCCTCATGGAGCGCCTTCCAAAGGTCATGCCACACTGGTGCGCGATCATCTCCCTAACGCGATCTCGGCAGCTATCGCGGTGGTCGCCTTCCGCTGTCGCCGGTGGGATGACGGCCATGTGTCCGCCGCCAGGGGCGCCATGGAGGCTTCGTCGATCATCTACATCATCGTCGCGGCGGTGGCTGACGCAACCTGACCGAGACCTCCGGGCTGCAGTCAGGACCTCAAGGCCGTATTCAGCGCGTCTGGCAGAGGCGATCCAGCGGGCGCGAGCCTCGCCGTCGCCTTCTGGCTGCTGGTCTGCTGGAGGGTCTGGCCGGTTTCCGCGCCCGTGGCGATCACCGGCGCTATGCTCGTCACGCTGTGGGGCTGCGCCGCCCGGTCAAGGCCAGCCAGCACGATCGTGGGCAACGCCATCAACGTCGGCTTCGGCGCCATGGCCATCGGTGACGACGGCGGCCAAAGCTCGGCGGCGCCGAGGTCCGTCGCCGACTCGCCCGGGACATGGGCCGCCTGACGTGGATCCATCTGCCTGCTCGTCCCGCTGCTCTTCGCTCGTCATGCTCGACGGGGTGCGCGGCGTGCGTCAGCTGTGGCCGCTCGCGCTCGTGGCCGGGCGAGCGGCGGGCGTCGTACGTCGTCACCCAGGCGTCTCCTACGAGCTGACGGCCGTCGTCGGCTCCTGCGGAGCCTGACCGCCTGCACCTGTTCCTGGTGTGGACGCCGACGACGCCGGAGGACCGCACCGCGGTCGTGAGGCCGACCGACCCGATCGCGAACGCTGTCGTCATGGCGCGCGCGCCCTACGTCCCTCGTCGTGGTCATCATCGCGATCACCAAGCTGTGGAAGGCCGGGGAGACCTGGCGGCCCTGCTGGCGAGCTTCGGACGCCAGGTCAGTGGCCCGGTGTCTACACGGCGGCCTGCTCACCGACAGGGCGAGCGGCGTCCTCGGCAGTCTACACCCTGCAGACGCTGTCAACGGGCACGTGGATCTTCTGAGCGATCATCATCGCGGTGCTCTACGGTCCGGTCCTCCGGCAGCCGGTATCCCACGAGCGTACGCCATGTTCGCCGTCCTGCCCAGGCAAATCCACGCTGCGCATGTCGATCTGACCATCGCCAGTGGTGATGGCCCTGGCCTCGTCGCGAACTTCTCCGGCAGACCGGCCGTCGGCGCCGCCCTGGCGACCACCGGAGCCGCTTTCGCCTTCCTGCCCCATCCTGGGATGGATCGGCACGGCCGTGGCGGGATCGGCCACGAGCGCCGGCGCCCTGTTCGCAACCTTCAGTCGACAGCGGCGGCCGGCGGGCCTCGACCCGCGGATCCTTCTGGCGCAATACGATCGGCGGCCTGGGCAAGATCGTCTCCCCGCAGAACCTCGCGATCGCGGCGACCGCCGTCGACGCGGAGGGATGGACGCAGAAATCCTCGAAGGGCGGCCCCTATTCGATCGGCCTGCTGGTGGTCCTGTGCCTGATCTTCGCCGCATCGCAGGGCTGGTTCAGCCCCTCATGGTCTCCTGACTCCGCCGGGCCGTTCACCGCGGCGGCTCGGGCGTCCGCGCCGTCGTCGGGCGGCGCGGACCGCCTCAGGCGAAGCGCCTGTGGTCGTCCTGCCCGTGCGGCGCGCAGCCTGGGGCATCGACGGAAGAGCGCGATGACGCGCAGCGCACGGCGGCCGGAGGATCGCGTTGGCCAGGATCAGGCGGATCGTCTCCCGGATCCGGGAGGTCTACGGCCGGGAGGCGATCGCCGTCGGCCTGGGCAGGACGATCGCCGGACGTCGCGACTCCTCCGTCTTCGGCCGCCCTTCCTGCCCGACGGTGAGGAGATCCCGCGCGACTGGCGCGGGGGCAACTGACCCTCCTCGCCCCGAAGTCAACCCTGACCCAGCTGCCGCCAACAGCGTGTTCGGCGGCATCCTGCGGTGTGGCTGGAGTGCACGGAGGACGACGGCGCCTACGGCATGGGCGATCCCGACTTCAGCCCGACCTGAAGACTTTCCGCGTGCGCTTCTTCCGACGGCGGGACCTCGCTGACCTCGCGCCCCGCGCCGAGTGGAGCGCTCTACCACGACTGCTCGCAGCCTCCGATTGAGATCGATCGCTGGGATGATGTCACTGCGCTGCGACCGGGCTTCAGGATCATCCACGACGCTCCGTCTCCGGCCGGCTACGACTTCAGGCCGCTCTTCGTACGGACCTGGAACACCTGTTTCCCCGATGAGCCGTTGGCGAGGGCGGCGGATCTCAACGTGATGCCCCATGACGACTACATGCGCGATATCCGGGCATGCTCGACGCCTCAGGGCACCGGCTCGAGCTACGGCTTCACGCAGCAGGATCCGCGGCTGCGCGAGGACGGCGGCACCGACCGACCAACTCCTCCTGCAGCTCGACTCGATAGCCGGACGCCCCCTCTGCTGGGGCGACTGCGGCGTGAGCGTCTTCCTCATCCGTCAGAGAACCTGGGCCGAGCGGACTTCTCGCGGGTGGTGTTCTACACCTGGGACTGCGGTGAGCGGTCCGACCCGGCTCACCGGGAGCGACCGCGCTGATTCATCCGCGCCGCGGCTCAGGCGGTCCGAGCCCGCCGGGCTCGACGCTCGTGAGCTTGCTGCGTCATAATCGCAGGCGCCGCTTGCGCAAACCGGAACGACGGGCCGCTGCGGCGAGCGCTTCGCCCCGCTGCCCGACATCGGACGATCTCGTCTCTCCCCGGAACGGCACCACTCCCGCGTCGCGCCCCCCTCGGACGCATCCGTCCACGCGTACACCACGCGCGTCTACGGTGAGCATTGAGACAATGACGCCGACGAAAGGTCCATCCGTGCGCATCGCACTCTTCGCGACCTGCATCGGAGCTCGATGTTCCCGCAGGCGCCGCGACGCACCGTCAGCCATCCTGGAGAGACTCGGCCACGAGGTCGTCTTCCCCCAGAACCAGGTCTGCTGCGGCCAGATGCACGCGAATACCGGGTACTTCGCGCAGGCCTCCCGCATCCGCAACCATGTCAGGACCTTCGAGCCGGTGCTCGACGGCGAATGGGACGCCGTCGTCGTGCCCGTCCGGGCTCCTGCGCGGGGCGACCCGCCACGAGCAGAGCGCTCGTGGCCGAGCACGTGGGCGATGACGCACTGGCGCGCCGTTCCAGGAGGTCGCCGCCAAGACCTGCGAGCTCTCCGAACTGCTCGTCGACGTCCTGGGCCTGACCGATGTCGGGCGCCCGCCCCTCACCGGGTCACCTACCATCCCGACCTGCCACTCGCTGCGCATCGCCAGGGTCGGGCGACCGCCTACCGGCTTCTGAAGGCCGTCGACGGCATCGACCTGACGCCCCTGCCCGACGCGAGGTGTGCTGCGGGTTCGGCGGCACCTTCGCCATGAAGAACCACGAGACCTCCACATCCATGCTGGCGGACAAGGCCGCCAATGTCATGTCGACCAGGCCCGAGGTGCTGTGCGCCGGGCGACTACTCCTGCCTCATGCACGTCGGCGGCGGCCTGTCCCGTCTCAACTCGGGGATCCGGATCATGCACCTGGCGGAGATCCTCGCCTCCACCGAGGACCGGCCTTCGAGGGAGCAACGTGCCTTCGCTCCCGCAGCCGAGGAGGCGGGGTCGATGACCCGAGACCTTCCTGGGTATGCCCAGTCCCGGCCCCGAGGACGGCAGGACCACTGCCGACGCCGGTTCCGACGCCGGTGCAGGGCCCACACCGGCGGGTGGCACCACCGTCGATATCCCCGGAACACCCCTGCGGTGGGGCGAGACCTTCCCGGCCGCCGCGCACGGACCCTCCAGAACACCCAGCTGCGCCGCAACCTGGGGCCATGCCACGCGCACCATCCGGGCACGAAGCGGGCCAGCGCGTGGAGGAGATGCCGGACTGGGAGGATCTGCGCCGCTCGGCCAGCGCCGTCAAGAACGAGGGTCGATGAGCACGCCTGCCCGAGCTCCTCGAGCGGTTCGAGGCCAACGTCACCGGCGCGCGGCGGCGTCGTCCACTGGGCGCGCGACGCCGCCGAGGCCAATCGGATCGTGACCTCGATCATCAGGTCCAGGGCGTCGACGACGTCGTCAAGATCAAGTCGATGGCACGCAGGAGACCAATCTCAACGAGTACCTGGGAGCGAGGGCATCACCGCCCATGAGACCGACCTGGCCGGAGATGATCGTCCAGCTCGCCGACGACATGCCCTCCCACATCGTGGTGCCGGCCATCCACCACAGCCGCTCCGAGGTGCGCGGCATCTTCCTGGACCGCATGGGCGACGCCCCGCCGGACCTGTCCGACGACCCGGTCGAGCTGGCCGGGGCGGCCCGCGCCCACCTGCGTAAGAGTTCCTGCACGCCTCCCCTGGCGGTCTCAGGCACGAACATGGGCGTGGCCGAGACCGGCACCGTCTCGATCTTCGAATCCGAGGGCAACGGCCGCATGTGCCTGACTCTGCCGGACACGCTCATCACTCTCATGGGCATCGAGAAGCTCGTTCCCCGCTTCCAGGACATCGAGATCTTCTCCCAGCTGCTGCCGCGCAGCCACCGGCGAGCGGATGAACCCTACACCTCCATGTGGACGGGTGACCCAGGGCGACGGCCCGCAGGAGTTCACCTCATCCTCACTGGACAACGGACGCACCAAGACCCTGGCGGATCCCGATCGGCCGGGAGGCCTCCACTGCATCCGCTGCGGGGCCTGCGCGAACATCTGCCCCGGTCTACCAGCACACGAGCGGCGACGCCTACGGCTCGGTCTGCACCCGGCCCCATCGGCGCGATCATCACGCCCCAGCTCACCCAGGGGCTGACCCGACGACGACCCGGTGCACACCTGCCCTTCGCCTCCTCACTGTGCGGGGCCTGCGGCGAGGCGTGCCCGGTGGCCATCGATATCCCCACGATCCTCATCCACCTGCGGGCCCGCAGCGTCGACGCCAAGCGCACGACGCTGCCGGACATGTGGGACGTGGCGATGAACGCCACCCAGGCGCCGCATGAGCAGCGGCCGCCTGTGGGGCCTGGCCGGAGGGCCGTCAAGATGTCTCGGCTCGTCGGGCGCGATGGGCGGATCGGTGCGCTGCCCTTCCAGCGTCCATGTGGACCGGGGCCGGGACATCCCCGAGGCGCCGCGCGAGAACTTCCGCCAGTGGTGGGGGCGCACGCACCCGGGCGCGACTGCGTCATCGGCGTCACCGGCGTCATCGGCATCGTCGAGCCGCCCGCCCGCCGCTCCGACGGCAGGTCGAGCGCGAGGAGGAGAAGTGATGGATGCGCGCAGCGCCATCACTACGCGCGCCCGCGAGGCACTCGCCCGGTCCCAGCGCGGCCCGGCCGCCCGATCGCGCGACTACATCCGCGTCGGAGACACGCCCCGGCTCCGAGCCGGTCGTGGCGGACATGGTGGACAAGCTCGAGGACTACGACGCCGTCGTGCGCACCGAGTCCGACGACGCCGGCATCGCCGAGGCGATCGACGAGCTGCTGGGAGGGCGGGGCGCGTCGTCGTGCCGAGCGGGCTGCCGAGGCGTACAGGCGAGCCGCCGCCCGCTCCGGCACGCGAGCTCATCGAGGACTCCCCAGCAGCCGATCGCGACTCTCGACCTGGATCACGTCGACGCCGTCGTCACCTGCTCGCGGTCGGCATCTCCTCTCTCGGGCACCATCGTGCTCGACGGCGAGCCCGACCAGGGGCGCGGGCGATCACCCTGGTGCCGGACAGGCACGTGTGCATTCTGGAGCGCGAGGCGATCATGCCGACCGTGCCGCAGGCGGTGGACGTGCTCGGCAGAGCACCCACCCGCCCTGACGATGGATCGCGGGCCGAGTGCGACCGCCGACATCGAGCTGGTGCGCGTCCAGGGAGTCCACGGCCCGCGCAGCCTCGGCGTCGTCATCGCGCACTGAGCGCCGCGAGCCGTCCCTCTTTCGCTGAGATCGGTCCAGTTCCGGACCGATGGGTGAAGGAGGCGCGGACGCTCGAACTCCGTACGCGGAGCCGGGCGGCGTCCAGAATCGACATATGGTCCTACGCGGCCTCGCCCCCGGCCGCCCCGCGTCGAAGCGCCCCGGAGCCATAGCGCACCCGCCCCGCATCGGATGCGAAGAGAGCGCCGGGAGGCTCTCGTCTCCCACCTGCGGACTCAGGGCAGCACCTCGGTCGCCGACCTGCCCCGCCTCTTCGGGTCTCCGATCGAGACCATCCGCCGCGACCTGCGCCTGCTGGAGTCCAGCCGGGACGAGTCCGGCGCTCCTACGGGCGGGTCGCCGCCGCCGACTCGGGCTCCTTCGAGTCGAGCCGCGAGTTCCGCGTCTCCCCACCTCGTCGACGAGAAGGAGCGCATCGCCCGGGCGGCCGTGGAGCACCTGGACACCCGCCGAGACCATTTTTCCTCGATGAGGGCTTCCATCCGCTCCTCGTCGGCCGCGCCCTGCCCACCGACCGCGATCTGACCATCGTGACCGCCTGCCTGCCCACCGCCATCGAGCTCGCGGAGAGACCCCGAACGCAGGTCGTCGTCATCGGCGGCAGGATCCGCCCCATCACACTGGCGGCGGTGGAGCGCTGGGCCACCCGCATGCTGCGGGAGATGGAGCCGGACTCGCCGTCATCGGGGCGAACGGCGTGAACGAGGAGGGCTGGCTGACGACGCCGCACGCCTCGGTCGCAGAGGTCAGGGAGACGGTCCTGGCGACCGCTCACCGCGCCGTCTTCGTCGGCAGCCACACGAAGTTCGGCCACTCGACCTTCGCCCGCTTCGGGCACGTCCGCCAACTCGAACGCGTCATCACCGGCCGCGAGCTGCGGTCCTCCACCGCCAGACGCCTGACCGAGCTCGGCGCCGTCATCGAACGGGTCTGAGCCGGGCCGCGCCTCCTGACCAGCCCACCCGCGCACCCCCGCGGTGCCGGCGCGCTCGAACGGGCAGCCCGATCGGGCCCGAACGGTCGGTGCGACCATCCGTCGGTGACCGCTTGCGACGGGGCGCGCGCCGGCACGCTCCAGGCGCCCTCACCGGCGAGGGAGCGCAGCGAGGCGCCGAAATCGCGGCGACGACGCACGCCCCGACGAACGAGCACCGGTCACGCATCGGTCGAAACCGGTCGTCTCACGGGCCGAGCCGCGACCGCAGACTCGAAATCAACGGTCCTCGGGGCCGCGACAACGCCGTCACGCCACCAACGAAGGTCCTCCGATGCCCAGTTCCAACCGCTTCATAGCCGCCGTGCAACGCACCGGCTTCCCCACCGACCTCACCGTCGGCTTCCTCGCCGTCATCGTCTTCGTCATCGGAGACGGCATCGAGGGCGTATGGATCACCAACTACCTGTCCAGCGCCGACGTCGGCTTCACCGTCTCGCAGGCCTCCTCGATCGCCACCTCCTACGGCGTCGTCGTCGCGATCTCCACCTTCCTGTCCGGCGCGCTGTGCGATGCCATGGGCTGCCGCAGGTCATGCTCATCGGCCTGGTCTCGTTCCTGGTCTTCGACGCCCTGTTCATCGCCGTCGGCCTGCCCAGCCGCACCATGTGGCTCCTCCTGCTCTTCTACGGGATGCGCGGCTTCGGCTACCCCATGTTCGCCTACGGGTTCCTCACCTGGACCATGATGGTGACGCCCCCGGCCCGCCAGTCCTCGGTCTCGGGTGGTTCTGGTTCGCCTTCTCCCTGGGCATGCAGCTGCTCGGCTCCTACCTGTCCAGCCTCGCTCCTGCCCGTCCTCGGCCACGTCCCGACCCTGTGGGCCGGGTGGGCGCTGGCCGCCGTCGGCGGAGCAGCCGGCATGCTCTTCCTACGCCTCCGCCCATCGTCGGTCCTGACCCGGAACCGGTCGGTCCTGGAGTCAGTCGGCTCAGCCGTCTCCGTCCTGTGGCGCTACCCGAAGGTCTCCATCAGCGGGATCGTCAAGATCATCAACCTGTCCAGCCAGTACGGCATGCAGGCCTACTACGTCGTCTACCTGAACAAGGTCTTCGCAATGCCGGGTCCCGGGCGATCCTCAGTTCTCGATCTTCGGGTTCGTCGCCATCATCGGGGACGTCTTCTGGGGCGTCATGGGCGACCGCATCGGCTGGCGCAACACCCTGCAGTGAGCGGCCACCCGATCACGGCGATCGCCCTGGTCTACATCTACGTCATCCCCCTCATCGCAGGGTCCGAACTGCTTCCTCATCGCGCTGGGCACTTCGGCCCGTCGGCATCGGTCTGAGCGCGCACGTGCCCACCACGCCGTTGATCACCGCCCACGCGCACGGGGAGACCGGCAACGCTGGCGATCCTCAACCTCGGCGCCGGCCTGGGCGCCTTCGTGGGCCCGCCGTCGTCTCCGCGCTCCTGGGCGAGGAGGACACGCCTCAGGTACGTCGCCGTCGCGATGGCGCTCGCCGGTCTGTACGTCATCTCCTTCTTCCTCTGCTTCGCCCTCAAGCTTCCGGGCAATGCCCGGGTGCTCGACACCGCTCCGCCGTCTCCGACGATGAGCCCGGAGCCGCAGCGCCCATCCGTGCCTGACCGCTCTCAGGGGCCTCTCGGTCCCGGAACCCTTTCAATTCCAGGGCCCTCCGGCCCTCGACCCACCATCAGCCGACCGCAGAAAACACATCAGAAAGGAACCTCGATCATGCCCCACCACCCCGACCTCAGCACTCTCGCCCCCCGCCTACGACCGCTCCGCGATCACGACCGGGATCGTTCACATCGGCGTCGGCGGCTTCCACACGCCCACCAGGCCATGTACATCGACCACCTCATGCGGGAGGGCCTCGGGTCCGCGCCCCGGACAGCACAGGGTCCGGCGCTCCGGACAGCACAGGGTCCGCGCTCGAGCACCTGTCTGGACTGGGGCATCTGCGGAGTCGGCCTTCTGCCGGGCGACGCCCGCATGCGCGATGCACTCGCCTCCCAGGACCACACCTACACCTGACCCTCAAGCACTCCGACGGGCACCACGAGTCCACCGTCATCGGCTCGATCCACGACCTCTCTTCGCCCCTGACGACCCCCGAGGCCGTCCTGCGCCTCATGGCCGAGCCCGCCACGCGGATCGTCTCCCTGACGGTGACCGAGGGCGGCTACAACATCGACGACGCGACCGGCGCCTTCCGCACCGAGTCGGACGGCGCCCGTCACGACGCCGCCCGCCCGCATGAGCCCACCACGCGCCTTCGGCTACATCGTCGAGGCGCTGCGCCGCCGCCGCGAGGCGGGCACCATCCCCTTCACGGTCATGAGCTGCGACAACCTGCCCGGCAACGGCGCGGTCGCCCGCACCGCCGTCGTGGGCCCAGGCGCGTCTGGCCGACCCGGAGCTGGCCGCGTGGATCGACGAGCACGTCTCCTTCCCCCAACTGCATGGTCGATCCGGATCACGCCGGTCACCACGCCGCGGGACATCGACGAGCTCCGCCGCGAGCTGGGCATCGTCGACGCATGGCCGGTCGTGTGCGAGCCCTTCGCCCAGTGGGTGCTCGAGGACGACTTCCCGGCGGGCCGCCCGCCGTACGAGAGAGTCAGGGTGCAGATGGTCGACGACGTCGTGCCCTACGAATTGATGAAGCTGCGTCTGCTCAACGCCTCCCACCAGGGGCTGGCGCACTGGGGCCGTCTGCTCGGCATGACCTACGGGCACGAGGCCGCCGCCGACGCCGACATCTCCACCTGGGTGCGGGCCTACCTGGAGCGCGAGGCGCTGCCGCGTCTGCTGCCGGTGCCCGGCATCGACCTGACGGGTACGTCGACACGCTCTTCAAGCGCTTCACCAACGCCGCCATCGCCGACACTCTGGAACGGCTGGCCTTCTTTCAGCCCCAGCGGCATGCCCAAGTTCGTCGTGCCCACCGTGCGCGACAACCTCACCGTCGGCGGGTCGATCCGGCTGGGCGCCGCCATGTGCGCCGCCTGGTCGCTGGGTGTGCTCGGCACGGATGAGAACGGGAACGGATCCCCGGGTCGACGACCTGCGCCCCCTGGCCGAGCGGCAGGAGGCCGGGGACGAGACCGCGTTCATCTCCAACACAGGAGATCTTCCGGCGATCTGGCGGGCAACGAGCGCTTCGCACCACCTACCTCGAGGAGCTCGCGGCACTGCGCTCTCAGGGTCTCGTTCTCGCATGCGCGCTCGTGACCGAGGGCTGAGCCGAGTCGATCGGCGGCCGGGCGCCATGGGAGGATGAGACACCATGTGCGCAAGTCATCCTGCTGACCGGGCCGCCGGGTTCGGGCAAAACCTCCCTTCTGCGCCGTGTCGGAGCGCACGGCTCAGGCTCGACGACTTCTACCGCGACGGCGACGAGCCCGGCATGCCGCTCTGGACGGCACCTTCTCCGGGGACGAGGCGGCACCCGCACCGAGGCGATGGCCCGGATCGACTGGGATCATCCCGCCTCCTGGGACGCCGACCGCGCCATGGATACGATCGTGCAGCTGTGCGCCGAAGGGTCCGCGAAGGTGCCCGTGTACTCGATTCCCGCGACAACGCGACCGTCAACTGGACGACTCTCGACATCGAGCGCCGCCCCCGCCTTCGCGGCCGAGGGCCTCTTCGCCGGCGAGCTCGTGGGCGGTGCCGGCGGGCGAACGTGCTCGGCCGACGCGCTCGCGCTCAGGCGGCAGGTCGAGACGTGGTGGTTCCGGCTGCGCCCGAGGACCTGGCCGAGCGCCGCAAACCCATCCGCGTCCTGGTGCCCCGGGGTCTGCGCCTGACCCGCGAGGAACCGGCGCAGATGAGGCGGTGGACGGCCCAGGGGTGCCGACTCGTCGGACGCGCGCAGTGCGAGGCGACCGTCGCCAGCGCACATCGGCTCGGTCGCCGTGCCCGGCAACCGCGCCGACGGCATCGGCTGACCGGCCGGCAGGCCAAGCGCGGTCAGGCGGCCGGGCGCGGCCTCGCCGACGCGCCACTCGCATACCGATCACACATAAATACGTTACTCGACTCTTGCGTATGGGTCGTTCGTCTCTCTATTCTTGCGGGGCCGACGATGCGGGGGCCGCAGAACCGCCCGCTCGTTGCGGCCGCGCTGTCATGTCGCTCATCGAGAGCCTTTACACCATGGTCAAGCGCCAGATCCCGAACCCGTACGAGATCTTCGATCTTCTTCACTTCAGAAGCCGGATCTGAACGGGAGGCACCGCCGGCTCCAGTCGGCCCTGACCATCTGGGACCTGCGCGCCATCGCCAAGCGCCGCACGCCCGCCGCCGCCTTCGACTACACCGACGGCGCCGCCGAGGGCGAGATCTCTCTGCGCCGCGCCCGCCAGGCCTTCCGCGACGTCGAATTCCACCCCGACATCCTGCCCCGGCGATCGACGTCGAGCACCTCCTGCGACATCCTCGGCGGCCGCTCGGCCATGCCCCTTCGGCATCGCCCCACCGGCTTCACCCGCCTCACTGCAGACCGAGGGGAGATCGCCCGGAGCCGGGGAGCCGCAGGCGCCGCCGGCATCCCGTTCACGCTGTCCACGCTGGGCACCGCCTCCATCGAGGACGTCAAGGCCGCGAATCCGTACGGGCGCAACTGGTTCCAGCTCTACGTCATGCGCCAGCGGGAGATCTCCTACGGGCTGGTCGAGCGGGCCGAGAAGGCCGGCTTCGACACTCTCATGTTCACAGTCGACACCCCGGTGGCCGGGCCCGCCTGCGCGACAAGCGCAACGGTTTCTCCATCCGCCGCAGATCACCGCCGGGACGGTCCTCAACGCGATCCCGCGCCCGTGGTGGTGGTTCGATTCACGAGCCACCCGAGCTCGAATTCGCCTCGCTGAGGGACCACCGGCGGTACGGTCGGCCAGCTGCTCGACTCCGCCATGGACCCGACGATCAGCTACGAGGATCTCGGGTCATCCGCCCATGTGGAGCAGGAAGATCGTCATCAAGGGGTCCAGAACATCCCGGACGCCAAACGGCTGCTCGACCTGGGCGTGGACGGGATCCTCCTGTCCAATCACGGCGGTCGTCAGCTCGACCGCGCACCGGTGCCGTTCAGGCTCCTCCCCGAACTCGTGCGCGACGTCGGTTTCCCACGCCACCATCATGATCGACACCGGCATCGCGGAACGGCGCCGATCATCATAACCGCCACCGCGCTGGGCGCGACGTTCTCGGTCATCGGCCGCGCTACCTCTACGGCCTCATGGCCGGCAGGCGCGCCGGGGTGGACCGGGCGATCGAGATCCTGCGAGGATCGTCCGCACGATGAAGCTCCTCGGGTATCAGCATCGGGAACTCGAGCCGCGCCACGTCACTCAGCTCACACGTCTGATGCCCGGTGCCAGCCGGGTCAAGGCTGCCGCCGACACCTCTCGCGCTGAGGCCCGTCCCGCCGAGAACCCGTCCCGAACGTCGAAGGTCTTCCGGCGATGGCGCACCGGGCGCCCGGGCACCGATAAGCTGGGCCAGCCGGCTGTGATGTGAGCCATAACCGTGGTCCGGCTCGGCACCGCGCCCGCAGAGAGGAGAGTTCTCATGCCAGCTTCCCGACGTCCGTCGAGGACCGAACCCGCCCGAGCACATGATTGCGAGCCGCTGGAGACCTCGCACGCTGCGCACCACGCCGTCAGTGAGGACCGCGGGATGTTCGGCCATCCCCAGGGCCTGCCGTGGATGCTCAACGTCGAGCTGTGGGAGCGCTTCTCCTACTACGGGATGCGCGCCATCCTGCTGTACTTCATCACCGACACCGCGGCCAACGGGGGTCTGGGCCTAAGCAGAACAGCGGCCAGGTCGTCCTGGCCTCCTACAGCGCGGCCGTGTATCTACTAGCGATCCCCGGAGGCATCTTCGCCGACCGCGTCATCGGCCCTGGCCATCGACCCTCTACAGGGGCGTCGTCATCATCAATCGGTCACCTGTGCCTGTCGATCCCCGTGAACGCCTTCTCCTGGCTGGGCATCGTCCTGGTCGCCATCGGCACCGGCTTCATCAAGCCGAACCTGTCGACGATCGTGGGCGGACTGTACGACAAGGGAGATCCGCGTCGCGACACCGGTTTCCAGATGTTCTACATGTCGATCAACATCGGTTCCCTCGTCTCGCCCCTGGTCACCGGCTGGCTGCGGTGGCACCACGGATACCACGCCGGCTTCTCCGCGGCCGCCGTCGGCATGGCTCTGGCCCTCGCGGCCTTCATCCACGGTAGGCACAGGCTCTCGGCATTCGCCTTCACCGTGCCCAGCCCCCTCGTGGGCGACGAGCGCCGCCGGCTGATCATCGGCTCGTTCACGGTCCTGGTGGGCGCAGGGATGCTGCTGGCGGCATTTCGGGGAATCACCGGCGATCTGCTCTCGGCCATCTCCACCACGATGCTGATCGTCCCGGCGGCGGCGGCGATCGCCTACTTCACCATCATGTTCCGCTCCTCGAAGGTCACCCACCGCGAGCGCGTCCACCTGCGCGCCTACATCCCGCTGTGGATCGGCGCGGTGCTGTTCTTCATGATCTCCGAGCAGGCCGCCGGGAAGATGGCGACCTTCGCCAAGGACAACACCGATGCCCACGTCCCCTTCTTCGGGTGGGCCATCAGCCCGGAGACCTATCAGGCGGTCAATCCGGGAGCGATCGTCGTCCTGGCTCCGCTGGTCAGCTGCTTCTTCACCTGGCGGGCGGGCAGATTCCCCTCCACCATCATGAAATTCGCGATCTCGGTGTTCATTATCGGGTTGACCGCGATTCTCATCGGCTACGGTTTTCAGACCTGGACGGGCGGGGACGATCTGGCGCCGTGGTGGTTCCTGGGCGTAACTTTCGTGATTCTCACCATCAGTGAAGTGTTCCTGTCGCCAGTGGGCCTGTCCACGACCTCGGCGCTGGCGGCAAAGCTTCGCCTCTCGAGGCGATGGCGCTGTGGCTGATGACGACCGCCACCGGTCGGGCATCGCCGGTTTCGTCATCTCGCGGACGGCGGGCATCGCCGACTCGACGTACTACTTCGGCCTGCGCGCGGTCACGCTCGTCGCCGCCGTCCTCCTGTTCGCGGTCGCCTGGGCTGGCGCCAGATAACCGACGTCTGAGCGCATTGGAACGGTCTAGGGTAGGCAGGCGCGACCCGGCGCCCGGGAACCGGCTCCCGTCGACCGACTTCCCGCCGGCTCTTCTTCCCCGCCCGTCGGCTCCGCTCTCCTCCTCCCCGCTCAGAAACAACGAAGAACAGGAAACGAGATGACTCTGACCTCTGATGCGGCCGCAGCCATGACCTTCGCGTCATCCGGATTCAAGGAAGGGTACTCGCGCAGAGGGGTCGACGCCCTGACGGCCCAGATCGTCTCGGCACTGCGCGCGTGGGAGCAGGGCACCGAGTTCGGCAGTCGCCAGTGGGCCGACGCGTCCTCCGCGCCCCTGACGTCGAGGGACGTGAGGGAGGCGGGGATTCTGACCAGCGGATTCCGCGGCTATGATATGGGCTCGGTCGACGCCTTCCTCGACGAGTCGTGACGACGCTGGCGGACTACGGGCTCGCAACGGCATCGACGTCAGCCCCGCCGCACCGGCACGGGACCCGCCCAGGCGGCGGAACCGTCGCCCGCGGTGACGGCCGACCACCTCTCCCGCACGATCTTCCCGTCGACGAAATTCGAGGGGTACCGGAGGGAGGAAGTCGACGCTTTCATGGACACGCTCACCGCGACCCTGCGCGCCTGGGAGTCCGGCACCGGCACATCCCGTGCACTGACGTCCAATGACGTGATCAACCAGAAGTTCCAGGCCACCAGACCCTTTCACGAGGCTACGACCAGGACGCGGTCGATGAGCTCCTCGACGAAGCCGCGGAGATGCTGCAGGTCTACGAGGCCCGCTCCCGCGGTGAGGGTGCGACCGCCTGACGCGTCAGGGAACCGGGAGCGCCGGGCCGACGAGCTCCCCGCCGCGTCTCGTCAAGAGCGCCGCACCAGCGGGAAGGTGATGGTTTTCGCGAATGCCTGACCGGTCAGGGCCATGAGCAAGCGGTCGACGCCCATGCCCATGCCGCCGCACGGCGGAAAGCCCTGCTCCATGGCGGTCAGGAAGTCCTCATCCAGGACCATGGCCTCGGGGTCGCCCTGGGCCGCCGCCAGCGCCTGGGCCTGGAAGCGCTGGCGCTGGACGACCGGGTCGGCCAGCTCGGAGTAGGCCGTGGCTGTCTCCATACCGCGCACGTACAGGTCCCACTTCTCCGTCAGACCCGGCCGGGAGCGGTGGTTACGAGGTCAGCGGCGAGGTGTCCTCGGGGAAGTCGTAGACGAAGGTCGGCGACCACAGCCCGTCTCCCACCGTGGCCTCGAAAATGTCCTCGACGATCTTGCCCGCCACCGCGTAATCGTCCACCTCCAGGTCCAGCCCCCGGCGATGGCGATGAGACGCTCGCGCGGGTATCCACCGTGATCTCCTCCCCGACCGCCTCGGAGACGGAGGTGTACAGGTCGATCCTGTCCCACCGCCCCGACAGATCGTAGTCGTGTGCCGTCGGCCAGGGTCACGATCTCCTCGCCTTTCGGCCAGGCCGAAGGCGTCTCGAACCGCCCGCTGGATCAGGTCGCGCGTCAGGTCGGCCATGCCGTTGTAGTCGGAATAGGCCTCGTAGGCCTCCAGAGCCGAGAACTCCGGCGAGTGGGAGAGTCAGCGCCTTCGTTGCGGAAGTTGCGGTTGATCTCGAACGCGGTCCACACCTCCGACCACGGCCCGTTTGAGGTAGATCTCCGTGGCGATGCGCAGGTAGAGGTCCATGTCGTAGGCGTTCGCATGTGGTCACGAACGGTCTCGCTGCGGCTCCGCCGTGGATGACCTGGAGCATCGGCGTCTCCAGTTCGAGGTAGTCGCGACGGTGGAAGTTCTCCGCAGGAGCCGCACGACCGCAGCTCAGGTGCGTACCATGTCACGGGCGGCCGGACGGGTCAGCAGGTCGAGCTCGCGGTGACGCACCCGGTGTCCTCGCTCAGCGTCACCGATTCGCCGGCCTCGTTGGTCCACGTTTTGGGGATCGGGCGCAGCGCGCGGAGGCGATGCGCCAGGCCGGGCGGCGACAACGTCGTCTCCCAGCTGTCAAAGCCGCCGGATCGGCGCCGTCGACCAGGCCGGTCTCGGCGAAGACGCTCAGCTCGCCGCGGCGTCGAGGGCGATGACGCGGCCGCGCACGAAAAGGGTGGTCGCTAGGTCGACGTCGGTCTTGAAGGCGGCCAGGGACGTGCGACCGATCCCGGGCAGGGACTTGGCCGACAGCATGGCCTGAAAGGGTGGTGCCGGCGCCGTCGGCGAGGGTAGCGAAGCAGAGCCTGCCGGAGCTGCGCAGGAGACCACGCGCGGCCAGACCCGACGTCCCGCGTCTCCTCGCCGGCCTGAGATGGCCGTAGCGCTCGCGCACGCGCGGCGATGGTCGTGGTGATGGGCAGCTGAACGGGGTGAGGGTCCCAACCCTCGGCGCGCAGGCGCTCGCGCTTAGCGGCGCGGACGTCGAACTGCTCTCCGGGACCCGGGTCCTGCCTCGTCCGCCTCGACCGGCCCCTCTCCGGGCCGCGGAGGCGGCCTGAGCAGCGTCGGAGTCGGGAAGGGCGTTCTGCTGGGGCGCGTCGTCGGTCACGCGCGCGAGTCTAGCGGCCTCCGTCCTCCGCTCCCGCCGGGCGGAAGACGCCGACCACGCGGCCGGCAACGCGCCGAGGACTCTCAGATGCGCGCCTCCGGCGGTCAGGCCCGAGGGGCGCAGACCCTGGAGGCGGGCGACGTCAGGTCGGCCGGCACCTGCCAGGCTCGACTCCCGCTCCGCGATGCGGTTGCGCTCGCGTCGACGAAGACGACGTGCGGCGAATAAGTGCGTGCGGTGCTCGTCGTCGAGCTGGCAGTAGCCGATGAGGATGACGACATCGCCGGGACGCACCAGGTGCGCGGCGGCGCCGTTGACGCAGATCCGCCCGGCGCCGCGCTCGCCGGGATGACGTGGGTGGACAGGCGACTGCCGGTGGTGCAATCGCAGATGTCGACGCGCTCACCGGGCGGGAGGTCGGCGGCGTCGAGGAGGTCGGCGTCCACCGTGATGGAGCCGACGTAGTCAAAGGTCGGCCTGAGTCACGGTGGCGCGGTGGATCTTGGAGGTCATCATCGTTCGCAGGCGCATGGTCATCGCCGACCAGGCTGAGGTCGGACCGCCCCATGGGATCGAAGGGTGACCGACACGACAGGGCCCGTCCTACCCGTCGAGGGCGCAGCCCCGGCGAGTCGCGGTCCCGGCGCCGGGTCGTGCGCCCGGGCTCGGCCGGCGCAGCTCGATGAGCGCATTGTCGATGAGCCGGGTGGCGCGCGACCCTCGCCGCCACCGCCAGCAGGGAACCGGGCCGGCGGTTCGCGCGTTTCCGCCGCCCTCCCGCCCGGTGCTGGGCAGGCCGAGCCCCGCCGGCAAGTCGACGAAGCTGTCCGGGTCGACGACCGCCGCGTAGTCGACCTCGACGCCCGGCGCGGCCTCCAGCACCTCCAGCGCCGCGGCCCTGAGCCAGCGCCGTCCGCGCCGGCGCGCCGCCTCCCGCCCGGCCGCGAGGCGCGCAGGGAGAGGCGACGCCTGCTCGCGCTCCTCCGACGTCAGGTAGGCGTTGCGCGAGCTCATGGCCAGGCCGTCCTCCTCGCGGCGGATATCGACCGGCACGATCTCGACCGGCACCGCCAGGTCGCGGACCATGGCGCGCACGATGGCCAGTTGTTGGGCGTCCTTGCGGCCGAACAGCGCCCACCGCGGGCCGATGAGGTGCATGGGTGAGCACCACCTGCAGGACGCCGGCGAAGTGGGTGGGGCGGGCGGCTCCCTCAGGACGGTGGCGATCGGCCCGGGGCGAGACGGACCTGCGGCTCGCCGTGCGGGTGAGACGGCCTCGGGGGCGGGGGCGAAGACGACGAGCCGCCCGATGACGAGCCCGTCCCCGTCCGGGGCGCGCACAGCCGCGGCCAGAGCCTCGAGGTCGGCGGCCAGGGTTCGCGGGTAGGCGTCCAGGTCCTCCCCGCGGCGAACTGGAGGGTTGACGAAGATGGTGACGACGATGACGCCCTCGGGTCCGACCCGGCGGGCCGCCTCGGCCACCAGGTCGAGATGCCCCTGGTGGAGCGCCCCCATGGTCATGACCGCGCGCGCGCTGGCGTCCAGCGTCGTCCTCGGCGAGGCCGCGGCGAGCTCATCGCGGCTGCGAGCCAGGTCCACCCGCGTGCCACCCGGCGGGGGAGGGCGGGGAGGCGGTCGCAGCCAACGGGGTCGGGCAGGGTCGGCGGCGTCATGAGCCCACGCTGGCCCGCGTCCGACGACGCCGCGCCGGGCCGACGCGCTCACCGGGGCGCTCGTCGGGCGTGAGCGCCGCGCGCACCGCCTCGGCCCGGTCACCGGTCAGGCGCCCGGTGGCCTCACGGCGCGCGACGTGGCCCAGCCAGCGCCCGGTAGGTGTCGACGACGTCGTTCGAGGGCCGACCCTCCCCGTCGCGCAGCTACCGAGAGCCTCGAGGTGGGAACGGACGGTTCCGGCGTCGCCGCGGGCGACCGGCGGTCAGGCGGCATCGGCATCCTCGGTCAGAGCGCGGTCCAACGCGGCGGTCAGCAGCGGGCCGAGTGGCGGCGGCATCAGGCCACGCCGGCGGCTTCGAGCACCCGCTCGGCCTGGCCGACGAGGGTGAGGGTGGTTGGCTCCATGGGCGAGGGCCGCGTGATAAGCGGGGCGCGCCTTCTCGGCGAGATCGAAGGGCTCGCCGCCGAGGCTCGACGGCGAGGCCTGACCGACCGGCACGAGGCGGGGGCGCGGTCACCGCCATGGGGCAGCCGACGAGGCGGGCGAGGTCGACGGACCACCGGAGAAGGTCATCGCCGGATGGAGGGCGATGAGGATCGCGCCGGAGCGCCGGGCAGGCTCGAGGATCCCGGTGCCGTAACGGCCGGAGGTGTGGACGACCAGCTGTCCGGTCCGCCAGGCGTTCAGGTCAGCCAGACCCGTGACGAGGGGGCGGGGCGTCGTCGGGCACGGCGAGTACGACGAGCTCGGCCCGACGGACGATCTCCTCAACGTCGAGCACGGGACTGCGGGCAGAAGCATTTCGGCGCGTTCGCGGGAGGCCTCGGAGACGGCGTGTACGCCGACGATCCGGTGGTCGACGGCACGCAGAGCGCTCCCAGGACAGCGCCGACGCATCCGGCCGAGATGATGCCGACGTCAGAGCCGACCGGGACGCGGAGGCGCGCGCTGCGGGTGGGGGCTCAGTCATGCCGTCGATCGTCTCCACACGGCCGGGCGGGACCGCTCAGGCGGGGGGCGCTGCCGTCGGGCACGGATGAGGTCTCGAACCGTGCCCGTCATGGTCGTCATCGTCGTCGGCGTCGATGGCGCACCAGCGCTCGACGAGCAGACCGATGCCGCACCACAGGGCGCACGAGGCCAGGCAGGCGCCCGCGGACCACGCCAGGAGGACATGGCGGGCGAGGGGCGGGAGCGAGTAGCGCAGTGGTCAGTCCCCGCCGTAGATCCCTCCGACGAGAGCTCCGACGATCGCCGAGGCCTGTGCGGCCACGGCGGTGGTGGCCGCGCCGGTGGGCGTGATCCATGTGGGCTCGTGGGCGCGCGGGCGCCGCACGGCGAGCCCGGCGAAGAGCACGACGACGGCGATCACCAGTGCCACGCCGGCGCCCCAGGGCGTCAGCGACGTGACCCAGCCGCGATGACGCAGCGAGAGGTCGGAGACGACCCACGTGAAACCGCGGGCGTGATGAAGCACGCGAGGACCGTGGTCCAGCGCGTGCGGAACATCAGCGGCCCTGTCCGTTCCTGCCGATGACGTCATTCCACTCAGGGGCGAGACCAGGGCTCGCCCTGCGCCCCGGCAGGGCGCGGAGGCGCTGCGGGCGGAGCCGGCCGGGGGCGCGCCCGTCTGCTGGTGGGTCGTCGGCTCCTGTCCGGACTCACGATCGGGCTCTGAGGCGACGGGCGTCTGACCGGCGCCGGCCACCGGCAGCCGGGCGCTGCCCGTTCCCGGCGGACGGGTCGCCCGGCCCGGCGTCGGCGGGGAGTCCCTCGTCGGCCGGGGCACCCGCAGCTCCGTCGAGCCCGCCGGGTTCGAGGCGCCGGCGCCGGTCGGCTGATCGGGCTGGTCCTCCCGCCGGCCTCGGGCGGCGCCACAGTACTGGCCGGTGGGCAGCGCGCGGGCGGGTGGTCGAGTCGAGGCGGTCGAGGGCGAGCCAGCGCACGCCCTCACGATCGGGGCGGACTCGACGGGGAGGCGACGTACTGGTCGCCGATCTCGGCGAAGAGGTCGACACCTGCGCCCAGGGGCCAGGACGAAGCGCGTCGCGCCGCGTTCGGGTGCAGCAGGAGTCAGGTCGGCGGCGTCGGAGGTGACGCCGCCGTAGAGTGATGATGTCGGCGTCCGGGTGCGCGGGCCCGCTTGGGCTCGGTGCGCACCCGCCCGGCGTCGGCCTCCAGGCCCTGGCAGACGGCGAGGACTTCGCGGGGCGAGAGGGTGGTCTGCGCGGGAACGACGGTGTTGAGGTGGTCGGGCTGCTCGGGGCTGCCGGGCTCGACGACGGCGGCCGTGCGAGCCAGCGGCGCGACGGTGGTGACGGTGATGCCGTCGGTCTCCACAGGGTGCGCACCGCAGCGCGCAGGGCGAGGACGACCCGCCGACGTTGCCGCCCGGGGCGATCACGAGGCCGACGGGCTCCGCCGGGTGCTGGGTCAGGACGTCGACCGGCGGCTGGGCCGGCATCTGGGGCGGCGCAGCGGCGTCGGGCGTGGCACCGGCCCGGCGCCCCTGTCACGATTCGGCGGGGGCGGGGCTCGCCGCGGCGGCCGGGGCCGATCGGTCCTCGCCGGCTTCCGGCCCGTCGAGGCCGAGGCCGCCAGGACAGCCAGGCCCGCTGCGGCCGCGGCGGGCGCGGCGGCCTGCGCCCGCCCGACGGACGGCGCGGCGTCCTCGCCGGCGCGGCGGATCGTCACCGACACGTCGTCGAAAAGCCACGTCCAGGGGCGCCTGCGGCTTGTGGACGGTGACCTCGACGGCACTCACGCGCGGGAAGGCAAGCACGGCCTCGCTGACGCGGGCGGCGAGAGTCTCGATAAGGCCCACCGGTTTCGCCCTCGATGACGGCCACCACCGCCCTGGCCACCGCCGAGTAGTCGGTGGCATCCTGACCTCATCGGTGACGGAGGCGACCGCGGTGCCGCGCTCACCGAGGTCGAGGTGACGTCGACGGTGAAGAGCTGCCCCTCGGCGCGTTCGAAGGGGAGGACGCCGTGGTACCCGCGGGCGGACAGGGCCCGACAGGCGGATCCGGTCGGGTGTGGTGGTGCTCATCGGTGTTCCTTCCAGAGGGAGCAGTTCGGACGGCGTCCCGGTTGGCCGGGACCTCATGGACTCTCACGGCCCAGGCCCCGGCGAGGGCGGCCAGGGCGGTCGTGGCGGCGGTAGCGGCGTCCCGGGCGATCGGGTCGGCCGCGGCGGAGCCGAGGGACAGCGGCGGACGAGCGCTTGCGCGAGGAGCCGATGAGACCGGCAGCCCCAGATCGACGCGCAGGCGCTCGGTGGCGGTCAGGAGCCGCCAGGACTGCGCATGGGTCTTGGCGGCCGGGCCGGGGTCGATGACGACCTGCCGAGGTCGGCGCCCGCGGCATCGAGTTCGTCAGGCGCTCGCGCAGCTCGGTCTCGACGCCGTCCACGACGCCGCCGGAGCGCTGTAGTCGGTCAGACGGTCCATGGTCCCCGGGTCGCCGCGCCAGTGCTGGCAGATGTAGACGACGCCGGTGTCGGCGACCACCCGGTGCATGGCGGGGTCGGCCAGGCCCCCGGAGACGTCGTTGACGATGACGGCGCCGGCGCCGACGGCGGCCTCGGCGGTGGCGGCGTGGACGGTGTCGACGGATGCGGCGGCTCCGGACGCGGCGAGCGCGCGACGACGGGGATGATGCGCTCCTGCTCGGTCGCGGGGGTGATGCGGGCGGCGCCGGGGCGGGTGGACTCGCCGCCGACGTCGAGGAGATCGGCGCCCTGGGCGCGCAGCTGGCGACCGTGGGCGACGGCGGGGTCCGTGGTGTCCCAGCGGCCGCCGTCGGAGAAGGGAGTCGGGGGTGACGTTGATGATGCCCATGATGAGGGTGCGTCCGGCCTCGGAGGCCTCGGCGAGCGTCGTCGGCAGCGGTGCCGGTGCGGGGGCAGGACGTCAGTCACCGTCCCAGGGTAACGGTGCGCACCTGAATCGCATGGGGCGGCGAGGCGAAAGAGCTCAAGCCGTTTCATCGAGATCGGCCCCCGCCTTGCGGACGGTCGGCCCGGCCTCGCGCAGGGCGCCGAGGCCAGTGGAGCTGCCGGGACGACGGCGGGCCAGCGAACCGGGGCCACCATAGCACCGGCAGCACCGGCGACGGCCTCGGCCTTCGCCTGAGGGTACTGGGGAGGGCGGCGACAGCGCCGACAATGTCCGACGCCCTGCTCGACGACCCGTCAGGCGCCTGCCTCGGCCTCCCGGTGGACGACGAGCAGGCGCGGGCGAATCCTCACCGCCGCGCAGCTCGACGGGTTCACCGCGGTCCTCTCGGCGCCGTTGACGACCCGGGTGACCGGCTGAGCGACCGAACGCCGCGGGCCCGTCTCAGCCCAGCCGCTGGATGAGCGCCGCGGCAGAAGGACGCCGAGGACGCCGGGTTCTGACCGGTGATGAGGGTCCCCATCGGTCTCGAGGTGGTCGTCGAGCGCCGCCGTCCGCACGGCGACCCCGGCCTCCCTCCAGCCGGGTCTGCAGAAGCCAGGGAGCCGGGGAGCCGAGCCGGCCAGGGTCTCCTCCTCGTTGGTGAAACAGGTGATGGTGCTGCCGGCGAAGGTGTTCGTCCCGTCGCGCGCGTGGCCGCCAGGAGCGAGCCGGGCCGTGGCGAGACAGCGCCGACGGGCTTAGCCGCGTCGCGGAAAGCCGTCAGCAGGGCTCCGCTGACGGCGTCGACGGCGAGTCCTCCATGGGACCGTGCCCGCCGGGGACGTCAAACGGCATCGAAGTCCGCGGCGCTGACCGAGTCGAGGGGCACCGGGTGGTTGAGCGCGGGGCTGGCGGCGTCGATCCGGCGGTAGTGATCCCCGTCCTCGACGCGCAGCGAGGCGGGATCGAGCGGGCTCTTGATCCCGCCCGGCGTGGCGACCACGACCTCGTGGCTCGCCGCCTCGAAGACCTGGAGCGGGACGATCGCCTCCTCGGCCCAGTAGCCGGTGGGCGTCGTCGTGCCGTCGTTGAGCGTCCAGTGGTCGGGCCGGTCATGATGAACGGGATGCGGGCCATGCGTCTCCTCGGATGCAGTCACCGGGGTCGCGGGCCGGCCCCGTTCGAGCGTCAGCCAGCACGACCCCGGTATTCCCGTCCGATCGAAGCGGGCGTTCGGGCCGAGGCCGAGACGGACGACGCCACCGGCGGAGCCGGTGATGAGGCGGAACCGACAGACCCCAGGGCGGAGCCGGCCGGCGGGCGGTCGTCTCGACCGCCGGCCGAGATGAGGCTCATGGCCTCGCTGCGAGTGGCGGCAGCCCGCATGATGCCGCGCACAGCAGATGTGACCGTGTTGGTTCCCGGCTTGTGCACCCCGCGCATGGACGCGCACAGGTGCTCGGCCTCCACCACGACGAGCACGCCCTTGCAGCCCAGGCGCTCGACCATGGCGTCGGCCACCTGCGCCGTCAGCCGCTCCTGCACCTGGGGACGGCGGGCGTAACCGTCGACGAGGCGCGCCACCTGCTCAATCCGGTCACCCGCCCGTCCTCGCCGGGGATGTAGGCCACGTGCGCACTCCGTGGAAGGGCGGGAGATGGTGCTCGCACACCGAATACGGGGGGATGTCGCACGAGCACCATCTCGGAGTGCCCGACGTCGAAGACCCTCTCGACATGCGCGCCCGGGTCCTCGTCGAGCCCGGCGAACATCTCCGCATAGGCGCGGGCCATCCGCTCCGGCGTCTCGCGCAGGCAAAGCCGTCGATCAGGGTCCTCGCCCACCGCGACCAGCAGGTCGCGCACCGCCCAGCGCACGCCGTCGACGTCGTAGGTCACGATTGCGGGTCTGGCCGGCGCCGTCCCGCCATCGTCATCACCGTGGGTCAGGGCCCCGGCCGCCGCGGGGAAGTCAGAGGCGGAGACGGCCTCCTCCACGACGAGGGTGTCGTCGGCCCTCCACAGCGGGCGCTCGGGCTGTTTGACGACGGAGGAGAAGATGCGCTCCAGGTCCTTCTCCAGCAGGGTCTCCCTTCTCCAGCAGCTGGCTGGCCAGGTCCTCCAGGACATGCCGGTTGCGGGTCAGGATCTCCCAGGCCTCGCGGTGGGCGTCGTCCATGAGGGCGCGGACCTCGGCGTCGACCTGAGCGGCCACCGACTCGGAGAAATCGCGGTTGGTGGCGGACAGCCCTCAGCACCGTCTCGTTCTCAGTGGTACCGAGCTTGACGGAGCCGACCGTGCGCGTCATGCCGAAATCGGTGACCATCTTGCGAGCGGTGCCCGTGGCCTTCTCGATGTCGTTGGAGGCGCCGGTGGTCGGGTCGCGGAAGACGAGCTCCTCGGCGGCCCGCCCGCCCATGGCGTACGACGAGCTGATCGAGCAGCTCATTGCGGGTGGTGGAGTACTGGTCGTCGCTGGGCATGACCATCGTGTATCCCAGCGCTTTGCCGCTGCGGCAGGATGGTCACCTTGGTGACCGGGTCGGAGTAGGCGCCGGCCGCCGCGCACAGGGGCGTGACCCGCCTCGTGATAGGCGGTGACGGCCTTCTCGTGGTCGTTCATGACCCGGGTGCGCTTCTGGGGGCCGGCGATGACGCGGTCGATGGCCTCGTCCAGGGCGCGGTTGTCGATGAGCTGGGCGTTGGAACGAGCGGTGAGCAGTGCGGCCTCGTTGAGGACATTGGCCAGGTCGGCGCCGGTGAAGCCCAGGCGTGCGCTTAGCCACCAGGTCGAGGTCGACGTCGCGGGTCATCGGTTTGCCTTGGCGTGCACGCGCAGGATGGCGGCGCGTCCGGCCATATCGGGGGCCTCGACGCTGACCTGCCTGTCGAAAGCGGCCCGGGCCGCAGGAGGCGGGATCCAGGACGTCGGGGCGGTTGGTGGCGGCGATGAGGATAACGTTGGTGTTGGCGTCGAAGCCGTCCATCTCGACGAGCAGCTGGTTGAGGGTCTGCTCGCGCTCATCGTGCCGCCGCCCATGCCGGACCCGCGGTGGCGTCCGACGGCGTCGATCTCGTCGACGAAGATGATGGCCGGCGAGTTCTCCTTGGCCTGCTCGAACAGGTCGCGCACGCGCGAGGCGCCCACTCCGACGAACATCTCGACGAATTCCGAGCCGGACATGGAGAAGAAGGGCACGCCGGCCTCGCCGGCGACCTGCCTCGCGAGCAGGGTCTTCCCGGTCCCGGGCGGGCCGTACAGCAGGACGCCTTTGAGGGATCTTGGCGCCCACGGCCTGGAACTTCTCGGGCTCGAGAGGAACTCGCGGATCTCCTCCAGCTCCTCGACCGCCTCGTCCTCGCCGGCGACATCGTCGAAGGTGACGTCGGGCATCTCCTTGAGCCCACCTTCGCCTTGGACCGTCCGAAACCCATGGCCCCGCCGCGGACCTCCGCTCATCCGCCCACCAGCCACCACATGATTCCCAGGAAGACGGCCATCGGCAGCAGCAGCTGGAGCATGGAGGACCACCAGCTCGTTGTCGGGACGACGGAGTCGAAGCCGCCCGACGGGTCGGCCGCCTGGACGAGGTCGTCGACCTGATGCTTCTGGGCCTCGGTGTAGTTGAACTGGACCTTCTTGCCCATGCTTTTCCGGTCTCACCGGGCCTCGGAGGGCGTGGAGGTGTAATCCTCGGTCAGGTCGAGTTCGACGCGCTGGTTGCCGTCGACAACGGTGACGGATTTGACGGTCGAGGGTTGTCCCTGAGGATCGCCAGACCCTCGGAGGTGTCGATCGAGCGGTAGCCGCCCAGCCCTGACAGCACCGCCCACACCAGAGCACGATCAGGATGAAGGGCGCGACCCACGGCAGGGATTTCCGAGCATGTTGCGGCGGTTCTTGTCCCATGCTTGGAGCCGCCCTTGTCGCCCTTCTTCGCGGGCCGGGTGCTCGGGCGGTTCTGTCCGGTCTGACCAGGTATTCTCATCGACGTTGGTCCCTTTCGCGGTCCGACCCCCGACGTTAGCCGAAAGGCCCCGTTTTCCGCCGCGAGGACCCGTCACCGTTCGCGACCGGCGTGCGAGACCGCTCGGACCGCCGTCTCAGGCCTCGCGCTCACCGGAGCGGCGGCGCGCCTTCAGCAGCATCCCGGCCCCCAGAAGAACGGCCGTGAGCAGGATGAGCCCGCAGCCCGCGCCGGTGGAGGCCAGAAGCCCGCTCCGACGATGGCCCGCGGAGCCGTTCGCCGCGACGATGACGTCGTCGGAGGCGGTGGAAGCTCCGCGCCCCGAGGTCGCGGTCATCGACCACGACGGCCGAGTTCCTCGAACCGGGTGCCGAGGACGGCGCCGCGGTCTCCCGGCTCGTGCCGACGCGGGATCCGTCGCGGTCGCTGGGGGCACCGGCGATCCGGCGTCTCGGAGGCGGCGGGCCCGGCGGACAACGCCGAGGGCCAGCCCGTCGCCACTGGGGCGCTGCGCCACTGGGGACGCGCAATCAGGGACAGGTCTCGTCTGAGGGATTCGGGCAGCGATTCGACGACGACGCCCGCACCGGCTCCCCGAGAATGGATAACCTTCCGTCCCCCAGGTAGATCGCCGTGTCGTAGACGTTGGCGAAGTCGTCGCCGGTGGTGCCCGAGCCCTCCGGGGACTGCCGGGAGAAGAAGAGGATGTCGCCGCGCTGGTACCCGCCGCCGGCGTTGTCGGCGGCATTGTCGGCGGCGAGCCACGGTCGCCGTTGACGTAGAACCAGCGCGCGAGCTCGTGGGCGTGCGCAGTTCGGAATCGGGAGTCCGACCGAAGTCGACCCAAGTGCCGGCGCACGTGTTCGCATCGGCGGCGTACGTGGTGTGCGTGTAGTCCCAGCCCTTGAGGATCATGGCCACCAGGGAGGAGGACGTGATCGGGTAGGGGCCGGTCTGGGTGGAGCGGACGATCTCGTCGGTCTCCAGAGGCGAGGGGCGATCCGCGTCCTGTACGAGGCTGCTGCCGGCGTTCGCGAAGGTCATCGCCCGGGCGATCTCGTTCTCGACGGCGGCCGCCTCGGGCCGGGTGGACGGCTGCGCGGCGAAACCGGTCGGCACGGCCCACTCGCCGGTCGGCCGTGGGCACGAGGTCCCCAGAGGGCCCGACGCGTTCGAGGGCTGGACGAAGTAGGTCGTTCCGGCGCCGTCGCCGGCTGCGGCGTAACCACGAGTGCCCACCGTTCCATCGAGACCGGTGGCCGCCATGAGCTCGTCGACGGTGCCGAACTGCGCGCCCGCCTCAGGGGTGCCCGACGCCGAGGGGGCGCCGGTCTCCTGGGCGATGGCCGGGGCACCGAGCGCCAGTATCAGCGCCAGAGTTGTCATCCCGGTGGCGGCGGGAACACGACGAGTGGTCACGGCGACTCTTCTCTTCAATGGCAGGACGGCGGAGACCGCAGTCGGCTCTGCCGCATGGGCGGCGCATGGGCGGTGCGCCGCAGCAGTCTACCTCAGATCACGAAACGATAACGATTGCGCTCGGAGCCGGGGCGCACCGACAGGGAGAGGAATGCAGGGAGGACCGAGCACCGATCGTGGGAGGAGAACGGGCGCGCTGAAGTCGCGGCCGGACCTGACTCGTGACAGTTTGGTGGGGTCTGGGTTTTGAGGTGGGTTTTTCGTTGATGTCGCGTGGTGGTTGTGGGTGTGCTGGCACACTAAGGGGCCGGTAGGGTGGGGGTGGTGAGCCCGTTTCTGCGTAAGGTCAGGACAGCCTCTGGGGCGACGGCGGTGCAGATCGCGGTCAGGAAGGGCGCCGGGACAAGGTGATCGAGCACCTGGGATCGGCCCACTGAGGCCGAGCTGGCTGCTCTGATGGAGATCGGCCCGGCACCGCATTGCCCCGGACCAGCTGGCCCTGGACCTGACTCCCACGCCACCGGCGGTTTCGGGACTCCTCACGGCCTCAGCCCCGGTCGGCACTGATGCGGTGGTGGAGTCAAGCGCTCGGGCCCTGCTGTGGGACGTTCTGCACGGGGTCTACACCGTCTGGGGCTGAGGGACGCCACTGGGGTGATCGGGCGCTTTGAGCAGATGGTTCTGGCGCGTCTGATCGAGCCGTCTTCCAGGCCCAGGTCCCCCGCGTGCTGGGTGATCTGGGCCTGGGTCGGTCAGCGTGCGGACCTTGTTCCGCTCCCTGGGGCGCTGCGGGCAGCAGGGGCTACCGCGAGCCTGTCTGGGGCCCTGTTCGAGCACGTCACCGCCAGTGGGGGCCTTGCCCTGTGCCTGTGACGTGACCACCCTCTGCTTCGAGGCCGAGCGTGAGGACGACCTGCGGCGGGTGGGTTACTCCAAGGAGAGAGGGTTGACCCTCAGGTCATCGTGGGCCTGCTGGTCGACCGTCATGGTTTTCCTCTCAGGTCGGCTGCTGGGAGGAAACAAGGCTGAGACCACACGATCATCCCCATCGCGGAGGCCTTCCAGGCCGCCCACGGCATCGAGGACCTCATCATCGTCGCTGACGCCGGCATGCTCTCGGCCGCCAACCTGGCGGCCCTGGACGACTGCGAGGCTGCGGTTCATCGTCGCGCCCGCACCACCCGGGCCCCAGGCGACCTGGAGGCCCACTTCCACTGGCACGGGGACGCCTTCACTGACGGGCAGGTCATTGACACCATCACCCCCAGGAGAGGCTCGCAGAGCAAGCGGGACAAGACCGCAAGTCCGAGCCGGTGTGGGACCCGCACACCATCCAGGGCTCATAGAGCGGTATGGGTCTACTCAAGCAGCGAGCGGCCCGGGACAACCAGACCCTCACAGCTCAGGCCAACCGCGCCCGGGCCGTCATCGCCGGCGAGAAGCGTCCCAAGGGCACGCGTTTGTCACCGTCCATCAAGGCGATCAGGGTCCTCGATGAAGCGTCCATCGCCAGAGCCGGTCCTGAGTGGGCCTCAAGGGCTACGTCACCAACATTCCTGCACGCCTGATGGATGCCGGTGAGGTCGTCTCCTCCTACCACGAGCTGTGGCACGTCGAGCAGTCCTTCCGGATGAGCAAGCACGACCTGAGGCCCGACCGGTCTACCACACCCGAGACGCGATCGAGGCTCACCTGACCGTAGTGATGGCCGCCCTGGCCGTCGCCCGCTACCTCAGGAGGCCACCGGTATCAGCATCGCCAGGATCGTGCGCGAGCTACGCAGCCTGCGGGAAGTTACCATCAACCTCAACGGCCACCACCTCGCAGCCGCACCGCGTCTGACCGACACCGCCAACGACATCCTCACCGCCCTGAGCACCCCAACCCCGGCACACTAAGCGTCATGAGTCAGGCCGGACCGGCTGCGGCGGCGCAACGGCGCGCTGGACGGCCGGGCTCAGAGCCCCGCGGCCCGAGGTCTGAGCTCGCGCTCGTCGACCTTGGTGCGCCACAGCATGAGCAGACCGATGACCAGGAGGATCAGCGCCGCCAGAACGAGAGCGGCGCCCGCGCCGGTGAAGGCCAGCAGGCCGCCGATGGTGCGGGGCGGGGACTCTCCCGCGGCCGCGATGGCGGTGCTCGCCGCGGCAGACCTCGGCCCGTCAGCGGTCGTCGTCGGCGCCGGCGGACGCACTGCTCGTGCCGTACGCGCCCCGACGCGGGGGCTCTAGGGGAGCCGCGAAGGAGAGGACGAGCGACGTCGGGTCCGAGGACGCCGAGGAAGTGGTCGGCTCGGATGCGGCTGCGTCCGTAGCGCCGGCATCGACGCCGAGCCGATGGCTCGGGGGCGGGCGCAGTGGAGTGCCGCGGTCGGCAGTGCCAGATTCGGCTGGACGGGGTTCGGATCACCGGATTCGGCTGGACGGGTTCGGATCCACGGGTCCGGCTGGACGGGGTTCAGGTCCCCTAGGGTCGGTCCCCAGCGCCTCGGGCGCGAGGACTGCCCATGCCCACCGGATCCACCGGGCCCAGAGTCCCATCCCGCCCCCGTCCGGAGAATCGGGATCGGACGCGTAGTGGTGCGGACCCGTCCGTCGGAGTCGCCTCGGCCGCGAGGACTCGCCTGCGCGGGCAGGACGGCATGAGGGCGACCAGAACCGCAGCGGCGATGACGGTCGTGACCTCGCACGGTCAGAGGGTGTCCTTCGGGACGACGGGAACGTCGGGGTGGGGGTTGTAGCCTCACATATCACGTCGACAGACGACTGACACCGAAGCCACATACGATGGTTACTGTACACGAGGTTACCGTGGCATCACAGTGCCACCACCTCACTGGCACCTCGCCGTCGTGCTCCTCGTCCTTCTGGGATGGATCCCGACGATCCGCCGACGCCGGTCTTCGCCCTCTCCAGCCGCTGTACGCCTCGGGGCGCAGCGTTCGATGAGAGCGGGTTGCGGTACTGCTCGGCGTAGTCAGCCTAGCCCGACGAACTCGGTGGGGATGTCAAAGCCGACGTACGTAACGTCGACCTCCGCACTGGCGGCCTCCGGCTTGCGCAGCGCGGCGATCTACCCCGCGGCGGCGCGACAGATTCCCCGCCAACCACGACAACGTCAGCCCGGGTCGACGATGTCCTCACGATGAGACGTGGCGGTCGGTGAGATCGGCGTCGAGGTCGTGAGGATGCGCACCACGCCGGACGACTTTGGCTGGAGCGAGCACGGCCATCCAGTCCATGGGCGCGCTGCGGTGCAGGGCGCCGCGACAGGTCCGCCATGACGTGAACCGCTCCCCTGAGCACGCCGACCAGCAGCAAAGGTCGCGCCCCTCGTGAGTCAGCATCGATCCGAGCGGCCATCTCGTCCAGACGCTGAGCGATCTGCTGCCTCGGTAATGAGAATCTGCGCGAGGTCGGCTCCCATGTCCGCAGCGTCCATGCGTGCTCCTCCGTGTGCGTGAGCGGTTAGCGGCATCGCCAAGCCTGCCATAGCGTCACCGGCCCCGCCCCTCACGGTCGGTCACGGTCCGAGGCGCTCGATCCACTGCTCGGGGCGGGCGATCTCGTCGGGAAGCGGCAGGTTATCGGCGCGCCCACCAAATGTTGAGCCTGCTATGACCGACCCGTGCGATGACGGCCCGGGCGAGGCGGCGCCGTCGGCGTACTGGGTCTCCTTGGCGTCCAGCCGATGAGTCGACCCAGCAGCGCTCCGGGACCGGCGCGCTCAGCCCGCGGCCGTAGGGAGCGCGGCGTGCGCGACAGGGACGGCGCGCAGGCGATGGACCGAGGCGCTGCGGCCGGGCTCGACGGCGTCGAGGACCGCATCGGCGTGCCCTCCAGAAGAGTCAGCAGTGCACCAGGCGCGTGCAGGTGCTCGCGCCCGGAGCTGTCAGGAGGTCGCTGAGCGGCGGACCGTCCGGCTGCTCATCCTGCTCGTCCGACTGCTCATCCGACTCAGTGCGCGACGGCATCGGCGTTGCGAACGGCGGCGACCGGTGCGCCGATGACCAGGCGCATCCGATCGGCAGCCTGCTGCGCGAGGGCGCGGCGCTCAGCTGGACCAGGTGCACGGCCTCGTGGAGTGCGACCCAGGCGGGCAGGTCGAGGACGTCGAGGTCGAAGCGCCGCTGGAAGGCCAGAACGTTGGGGCCACGGAGCAGCAGCCGCGCGTCGGGCCGGGTGACGTCCCCGCCGGCGGGGTCGTCGAGGCGGGGCAGGACCTGGCCGAGGACGCGCGTCGACAGGTAGCCCCAGGGCGACGCCGACCTGGCCGGTGGCCAGCGCGCGCGAGCGGGGCCGGCATCGGGCAGTGGGCAGGGCGCCGGTGAGCCCGCGTAGCCAGGCGGCCGAGGCGGTCGCGTGAGGACCGGCGCGGTCGACCACGAGGATCTCGGCGTTCAGCGCGGCGCTGCGGGCGGGGCCGGGCAGGCCGGTGATGCGGCCCGCCCGGGCAGGGCATCGCTCAACGCTGCGGCGCAGCGAGCGACGCTGGCGCGCCGGATGGCGTCCGGCACATGCGGGGCCCGCCGGCGTGGCGATGCGCGCCAGTCGCGCAGCGGCGTCCCAGTCGACGAGATCGGCGGCGGTCGGTGCGGAGGCTGGATTCGGGCTCACGGGAATCGACTATGGCGGCCCGTGGCACGGCGGCGGTTGACGACCGCAGCATCTCGCGCGGGCTCGCCGACAGCTTGGGATGCCTCCCAGGACGACGCGTCGCCTCGGGAGGCATCCCAAGCATCCATCGAGTAAGCTCGGCGCACATCACCCCCGTGCGTCGTCGCACGCTCTCACGATCCTGAACACCCCAATTAGGAGGTCGGCGCATGCCGTCTCAGTTCCTTATCTCCAGGCGTTCACTCATCACCGCAGCGGGCTGCGAGCTACAGCGTACGCCGCGGGCCCCGTCCTGGTCCCCTCCGCGATTCCCACCGCCCTGGCCGAAGGCGACGGCCAGGACCTCACTTCATCAAAACCGCCAACACCCCAACGGCTGAGTCGAAGTCCACGCAGCCACCGCCACCTCCGCCTACCAAGAGGCCAGCCACCACGACACCACCCTCTTCAGCACCGACGACGCCCCAACGGCACCTTCCACATGGTCGGCGAGACCTCTACTTCATCAAAAACCGCCAACACCCCAACGGCACAGTCGAAGTCCACGCAGCCACCGCCACCTCCGCCTGCCAGGACGCCAGCCACCACTACCAACTCTTCTCAGCACCGACGACGCCCCCAACGGCACCTTCCACATGGTCGGCCAAGACCTCTACTTCATCAAAACCGCCAACACCCCCAACGGCACGAGTCGAAGTCCACGCAGCCACCGCCACCTCCGCCTACCGCAGAGGCCAGCCACCACGACACCACCCTCTTCAGCACCGACGACGCCCCCAACGGCACCTTCCACATGGTCGGCCAAGACCTCTACTTCATCAAAAACCGCCAACACCTCAACGGCACGGTCGAGTCCACGCAGCCACCGCCACCTCCGCCTACCAAGAGGCCAGCCACCACGACACCACCTCTTCAGCACCGACGACGCCCCCAACGGCACCTTCCACATGGTCGGCCAAGACCTCTACTTCATCAAAACCGCCAACACCCCAACGGCACAGTCGAAGTCACGCAGCCACCGCCACCTCCGCCTACCAGGACGCCCAGCCACCCGACACCACCCTCTTCAGCACCGACGACGCCCCCAACGGCACCTTCACATGGTCGGCCAGGAATCCTCTCCGAGGGCACGGGCGACACCACTCGGGTGGTGGTCGCTTCAATGCGGGGATCGTGGCGGCGGCCTCTGAGTACGCCGACGGCTCCTGGGGCGACCAGTGCGCGGTCTTCGCCGAGAACATGATCGCCGCGGCGGGAGGTCCCCGCATCTTCCCTGGGTAACGAGACTCGGCCGGCTAACGGGCCGCCTGGGCCACTGGTGCCGACAATAAACTTCCC